>OBJJ01000001.1_pt1 | contig 167064 bp, 197 predicted proteins | sample 1481611 | NCBI WGS metagenome assembly OBJJ01 (sample SAMN02044696, study PRJEB22538) | human gut metagenome
AATGATTTGTTTTATAATTTATATAATGGATAATTTTGTATAAATAGACGTGTAAAATGTGTTTGATGGTGGGAAATTATTAGAAAAGAGTGCTGTTTTATGTGGCAGTGGTCAACGATATTTAGATGATATTTAGGTAATATTTAACACAATAATAGTGAAAAAGTTTAGAGAAATTTTTCTGAGTTAGTGTATATGATAACCTCGTGTACCCAACATTGAAAAAATCATTGCAAACGCTAGTTTTATGTACCCCGGATGCGTGATTACACGTCGAAAAAATCAATTTTCTCAAAATATCAATTTTGAGAAGTTTTTTGCTTTTCTGGCTGTCAAAACACAAAAAAATTGTGCTATGTTGGTGGTGGGCAACGGCTCAGCGGTTGACTGAGTTTGTTAGCTTTAGCTACTTAACTGTAGCAGATTGGAGTTAATCATGTTGAAAGTTACTTTGGCAAATGGTACTGTTATCGAGGCTTCTACCGTTGAAGAATTGGCTGCTGTTCAGTCTCTTCTTTCTTCTTCTGTTCCTAGTAAACCTACCAGGACTACTGGAATGAGTGCTGCTGAAAAGTGGGAAAAGAACAAGGCTGACAGAGCCGCTGAACGTGAGACATTTTACAAGACACATAAATGTGTCAAAACAGCCGACGAAAATAGGGCTATGGTCTATGAAGCTATGGGCTATGTTCCTAAGTCTGGAATGTACTTTGACAAGGCACTTTACAAGGCTACTGCAAAGAAACTTGGCGTTATTGGTAAGTCCGGTAAGGTTGTCGGCACTTATGAAGAGATCAAGTAACGCGACCTAATCCCTATAGCCTCTCACCCTTCGGGGTGAGGGGCTTATTTTTTTGTGTGAACGGTTTTGTATTTTTTCAAGCCGTTCACTTTTCTTATGTTCTCGTGTCTATGTGTTTTTGCATAGATGCGTTTTTATATATTTCACCGGGCTATGAGGTGTGAGTCCCCATAGCTTAACAAACAAACACCCAGTGTGAAACAGACGAGCATTATATGCTAGTCAATCTCGACGAGTGTGAAACACGAGTCAATAATATTTAGGAGGTACAAATTATGAAAAAGTCCATCATCATCTTCTCTACTATCTGTCTCATGCTCATTGCTTATATCATTGGTGTCAAGGTTGGTCGTAACGAGGCTATTCACAATGCTTACTTGGTGAGTGACGACGGCGATACCTACGTCATTGGTTACGGCTACAATAATGACGACGAGCTTGACGATGAATATCATGAGTACATCCGAGAGGAGGAATAATCTATGAACAAATTAACCCTTATCCAATTGCTCAACATAACAAACATCCCTTTCTTATCTTATACCGACAAGGTTGTCTTTGTTGTTGAGAATGAACTTCACGAATGCTTTCTCGATGAGAATGGCTGTGTAGCCGCAGAAGAAACATGGTCTGACGGATGCACACTTGATGATTATGTCAAAGAGGCTGGGAGGAATAAATACATTCCACCATATGAAGATGAGGAGGTTGATGAATAAACATGAGCGTAGAATCACTACTTAGAACTCTTGCACTCAAATACAAGAATATCATCTGCACTGACCTCAGCATTGTGTTTGAAGTCGGCAATGTTTTGCATGAAGCAATGTATGCACATGGTCATGTCTATCAGGAGTATATCTTGAGCGACATGACATTCAATGATTACATTACACTGTGCAAAAACCATAATGTCAAATACACAGTTCTTTAAGCATTATAGAGTGCTTAACCACTCACCAATTAGCGTTGAGAGTTAAGGTCGCATTTATAGGAGGTAACATTATGGCAAAGTACAAAATGTTCATTAAGACTTGCATCAGTATCACTGATGTGGAGATGGTTGTGAATTATCGCAATCAGGGATGGCTGTTCTGTGAAAACGAGAAGTATCACAGCGGAATGGTCATTATCAAAAACACCATTGACTTGGAGATTGAACCTGATCTTATTCCTGCTTATGCAGAGGCTTTCGGTGATATGACCGGTTACGAGCTTTACTACATCTTCTCTGAGGATGGTGATGAGTGGGAGTGGAACAAGGAATGGGAGTTCGTGAAAGTTCGTTAATAAACCCGTAACCAGTGGGCGTAAGTGTTTAGCTTACGCCTATTATTATGGGCTTATTTAATGACCACCCACTAGCAATAGGGGTTAAGGTCAAGCTCATAGGAAGGAGCAAACAATGACTAAGTTTGAGCAAAGAGGTATCAATTTCCAGTATGATGCAACAACTAAGGAACAGGCACAAAAATCTTTCCAGTATTCTTGCGACTGCTGCTGCAACAAGGGTATGCGCATTGATTGCGACCACTGCGCAATCAGCTACACCCACAAAATGGTTGTGGCGTATTTTGAAACCAAGGAGGAAGAAGCCCACTAACAACTAAATATCACTGGTCAAATCAACAAGTATAAAACAGGAGGATTGCAATATGACTAAACAGCAGCGAGACATCATTGACGCCAAGAAAGAAGTATTCCGTGGTTTCTGCCTCAAGTGGGACAAGGACATTGAGCGCCGTTTCCTTGATGAGTGCTCCCGGCGTCCTAATGCCGACCCTCAAATCATCATGGACAGGCTGACTCATGACAAGATTCAGGAGCGTTTCGATGAGTTCTACGGATAACTAGTCATAACTCATGCTGGCTAAGCAACGAGGTGTGCAACGTCAATGAGTCACAATTTTTCCGATTGGCTGCGCCAGTTCCAACTGAATAAAACCTATATGAAGCCCTTGACCTTGCGTCGAGGGTTTCCTTATGGGTTTTGCTCAGAGGCTTGCGTAAAACACGAGCCAAACAGACGAGTGTAAAACACGAGTCAAATTTAATAGCCGACGGGCTTAAAACGTGGAGGTTCTTATGAATAAGCAGGAAGTTATGAAGGCTCTGGCTATCTGTGGTGCTGCCAATTGTATTGGCTGTAAGGAGTGCCCTTATTATGGTAACAAGGATTGTTATCTTCGCGTGCACAACGACGCTATTACTCTGCTCAAGTCTAATCCTGAATACGACACCAAGCCCACCTATCACACCGCTTATATCTACACCAAGCATGACAACCTAAGCAAGTGGTTCGATGTGAATCGCAGCAAGTTCATTGTTGACGGCAACATGGAGTACTCCGAACACTTCGTAAGAGCCGAAACACATTATGCTCAGGAACGTATCGTTAAGCTCGTTATCCTCGTTCGTCATGAGGCTGGCAAGTGCATTTGCCGCATCAAGTGTCCCATCAATCCTCTGCCCATCAAGGGTGAGTTCGTAGCAACTACTGCCGCTGATGTTGGCAGACTGATTATGTCCATGGGCTGGAGCTTCAGTCATAAGATTGAACTCAACTCTCCGCTTTACAAGTAAGGCGGAGTGCAAGGAAGGTGGTGATGCCCAAACAATTATATCCACGTAAATCATTAAATTTTAGGAGGTAAATCAAATGAAACTCAAAAGCGAAATTCCTTTCATCAAGGCTAACTTCAGTAAAATCACAAACTTGCCTGAGTATGCCGAAAGACTCAAGGCAAATGGAAACTACAAGGACTTCGGCACTCGTCTTGCATGGGACTGCATCCACGCAACCATCCCAAGCGAAATTGTTTGCGGCTGGTACGACAAGTATAACTGCCATGACGACCATATCACAACCGCAGCAAAAGCCGTATTAAGGGAAATGGGGGTGCTCTAATGAAGGCAAATGAATATATGCGCCAGCTTAAAGCCGCGTTCCCAAAGGCAGATGCAATTTATGAGGACACAATCATTGACATCTGTGGCAGGAAAGGGCTTCTTTCTTTAAGGGAAAGCCGCCTGATCGAATTGTGCGGTGTCCTCGAAGGCAGACGACTTTATGCCATTTAAGGCAAATGGAAAGGAGAATGTAAAATGACTGAATATCAAGCTCAAGCGACATCATTCCTTGCTGACTGCAAGGCAACAATGGAAATCAACTTTGTTGGAAGGGAAATCCCTTCTTACTGGTTGGGCGAAACCAAGCCGCACAACAAGTATCAGTTCACTATCACAACTCCCAAAGGCAAATACACAAGCTACTTCTGGGACAGTCTGCGTAACACAGAGGTGAGTGAAGTTTCCGAGAGAACCTATGCTCAACAGAAATATAAGGCAAGTTATGATTGTCTGAGGTCTCATGAAAAGGCAAAGGCAAGGGCAGAACTTGCAAAACTCAAGGCAAACGCAATTCCTACTGAGTATGACATCCTTGCTTGTGTAGAGAAATACAGCTACGACAGTTTCAGCGACTTCTGCTCCGAGTTCGGCTACAGCACCGACAGTATCTCTGCAAGAAAAACTTTCCTTGCTTGTGGTGAGGAATATGCAGGGCTTTGCCGTATCTTTACGGAGGAGCAAATGGAAATGTTAAGGGAAATTTATTAAGGAGGCAAGGTAAATGAAACTCAAAGATTTTCTGGCTATGTATGATGGTCATGGAACTATTTGCATCAATGACGATAATCGGAACTGTATCTGTAAGGGAAACTTCTGGAACCCGAAACTCCACGACTTTGAGAATTGTGAAGTCGTTTCTTTCGGCTTCTACGATAACGAACTTTGTGTGAGAGTGAGGTAAGGCAAATGAACCTAATCGAATTTCTCAATATGTTCTACTCGCTTGGCACAGACATCAACAGAGTCGTGCTTTGGCAAAACGGAAAATGTCTTGGTGACAAAGCCGTTGGCGATACAAGATATATCCGTCCAGAACATAGGGAAGCGAAAGTTGAAAAGTTCACTTTTCCAAAAAGAGCTCATGCTCTGTATATAATTTTAGAGAATAAGGAGTAATGTGAAATGACATTCAAAGAATTTATGCACAAACCTAATCAGCGCCTTGACAATCTTGCAAGGGAAGCAGAAGCTCAGAGAACTGCAAACGAGGAAGCTATCTATGATGAACGAATCAGCAAGGCAGAACAGTGTTTGATTGACAACGGAATTGAACCCGATGAAGCTTCAACTGTTCTTCAGGCATTGGGTTACATCCTGCTCGATGAAGAACTTTATCCAGAGGAGGAAGCGAAATGACCATTCAAGATAAGCTCGGCATTTTTTATGCTATTTGTGATTGTTCGAATAGGTCATGCAGTAATTGTGTCGCAGCGGAAACATGTCGTGGCGAAAAAAGAACCTTTGTCATTGACCTGATAAACGAAGTTAAAGCTCTTATCAAAGAGCGAGATGAGGCAGTTGCTGAACTTGCCGCTCTCAAAGAAAACCCCGAAAATTAAACAATACAAAATTATTGCTGAGGTGAGTGACATTGACCAAACAGAGCTACTCAGCATCTACAACGGGACTGATGTAACGGAGGAGGTGCTCAATGCAGACTGAAATCAAATGTGAACATGGGCATTACGTTGTCTATGTGAATGGAAAATTCTATTGCAGCGCTGATACATACAGCGAGGCAGAAAGAGAAATTGAGGAGGATTAAATCATGTTCAATGTTGGTGACAAGGTAGTTGGCGTTCCTGGTTCCCCATATAGCATCACAGGAGGGGGTGGATTGGTGTTGTCACTAAAATCATAGGCGAACACACCATGAAGGTGTTCGATGAAACATCCGGCGAATTTATTGTTGCGAAAAAATATTTCAAACTGTTCAAGGCAGAAGAAAAGGAGGAAAATAAAATGGATGTAAAAGAAATTATCACTGAGGAAGAAAAGGAAATGCTTCTTGAGGACATGAAGCATCTGCTTGATGAGTATGACTACGACTACACCGAGGAAGCGCTCGACAGGATCATTGACACATGGGCAGAAAACAAGGCAGACCTTATCACCGCTTTCAAGAAGCATCCGAACTATCTCAAAGGCAAATTCATGATTGTATTCAGCCACAATTTTGCACGCGAGACAAACACCAATGCGCTTAGCGACTTTGCCAAATGGCTTCTGGATTTGGACAATGCATTTGCAGTAAGGGAATTCATGCCTGATGACATGAAAGACTATTGCACGTCTTATGGTAAAAAACTTCCTGGAGCTATCTTCAATTTCGTTATCAATCTGTACCAATTCTCTGACCAGTACATTGACGAGGCGACCGCAGGTGAATTTAATAAAATGTCGCCTGACATTCACGCTCACAACGGACAGAAGATGAGCCGCGTTATGAACAAGCTGCTCACATACATCGGGTACAATAAGCTACCCGACTACAATAGGGAATTTGCAAAGTATGCTGATGCAATCAATCCGCTTCAGATTGTAAGGCATACCGTTCTTTCTGTGAACCCGCTTGATTATCTCACCATGTCGTTTGGCAATTCGTGGGCAAGCTGTCATACCATCGACAAGACCAATAAGAGAAATATGCCGAATAGCTATGAAGGAATGTATTCTTCTGGCACTGTGAGTTATATGCTGGACAAACCTTCCATGGTATTTTATACCGTGGACGCATCCTACAACGGAAAGGAGTTTTGGAACGAGCCTAAGATTAACCGCCAAATGTTCCACTGGGGCGAAGAAAAGCTGGTGCAAGGCAGACTGTATCCGCAAGATAACGACAGTAACGGCGGAGCTTATACTCCTTACAGAGAAATCGTTCAAAAAATTATGTCCGAGATTTTTGGATTCCCGAACTTGTGGACAGTTTCAAAGGGAACAAGTGCAGCAAGTAGCTATGTACTGTCAGCAGGCACTCACTATAGAGACTATGAGAGCTACAGTAATTGCACACTTTCTCGTCCGAAGGGAAGCGAGAATGGAGAATACTTCACCGTTGGTCATGCACCGATTTGTATCAAGTGCGGCGAAGAACATGACGTACAAGGTAATATTTCTTGCTGCGCAGGTCGTTATACATGCCAGAATTGCGGCTGTGTCATTGACGACGAAGAGGATGTTCGTTGGGTCAACGGAGAGCCGTATTGCAGCGATTGCGTAAACTGGTGCGATTGCTGCGAAGAGTATTTTGTCGGCGAGGGAACTTATGTCGCTGGCGGAGAGTACGTCTGTGACGAGTGCTTGAGTGAATACTATCACAGATGCCATGATTGCGACGAGTTTTACAGAAATCACCGCATGATATATGTGCCGTCTGTTGACGATGATATTTGCCCTTACTGCTTTGAAGATAATTACGCTCTTTGTGATGATTGCGGAGAATATTTTAGAAGCGAAGACCTCGAAGAACATCATGGTCGCTGGCTATGTGATAGTTGTCTTGAAGAAGCGGAAGCACAGGAAGAAGACGATGAAGAAGAAAGCTCCGAGGCAAACGTCGAAGAACAGGCTATTTAAGGGAGGTAAATGAATATGGTAAAAGCGAAGGAGGACTTAACCGGACGAACATTTGGAAGATTATCTGTAATCAATCAAGCCGATGATTATATTAATCCAAACACTGGACAGCGTATAGCTCAATGGAATTGCATATGCTCATGTGAAGATCATAAGATAATACAAGTCAGAGGAACCAGCTTAAAATCTGGGAACACAACTTCTTGTGGATGCTTACAAAGGGAAATTATTTCAAAAATAAAGAAGAAAGAAAATCGCTTTGATTTGCACAGTGAAGATTATGCAATCGGGTATACATTGAAAGGGGAACCATTTTGGTTTGACAAAGAAGATTATAATCTGGTAAAGAAATATTGTTGGCATTACGATTCAAGTGGATATGTTGTGCATAAAGACGACAATGGAAATCTTTATCTGCACAGATTAGTAATGGGAATTACTGACGCTAATATTCAAGTCGATCACATTTCTCATCCGCCAAAGCCAAATCACAAAGTTGATAATAGAAAGGTAAATTTAAGGCTCGTAACAAATCAACAAAACCAAATGAATAATGCGATAGGGAAAAATAACACAAGCGGCAAAACCGGTGTTTCATGGGACAAGGCGCGAATGAAATGGGAGGCATATATTTGGTTTGATAGACAGAAAATTCATTTAGGGAGATTCGCAAACAAAGAAGATGCCATCATTGCCAGAAAAGAGGCAGAAAAGAAATATTTTGGTGAGTATCGTTATAACGATAACTAATTAAATTGGAGGGTATATTATGATTGATAAGAAACTTCTTGAAAAATTTTACAGAATGAACGAAAAGGAAACAAAGAACTTTATGAAACAAAAGCTTCAGCGAGTATATCCAAAAGTCATTTGTCAAGATGGATTTTTATTTGCACAAGGAACGTTCCCTGTTCTGTTGGTTAGTCATCTTGACACTGTACACACGCAGAAGGTTAAGACAATTATTTATTCTGACGATGGAGATATTGTGACTTCTCCAGAAGGGATTGGCGGAGACGATAAGAATGGATGCTATGCAATTTTGGAAGTGATAAAGAAATTTAATTGTAGCGTACTCTTGTGTGAACAAGAAGAAGTTGGCTGCATTGGAGCCGGTAAATTTGTAGAAACGGTGCTGGCAAGGCAGCTCGATTTCAACTATATCATCGAATTTGACCGCGCCAATGCAAATGATGCGGTCTTTTATCAATGCGCGAATGATGACTTTGAGAAGTTCGTCACAAAGGAATTCTACAAAAAGCAATATGGTTCATTTACAGATATTTGTGAAATCGCTCCTGTTGTGGGATGCGCCGCAGTGAATCTTAGTATAGGCTACTATAAAGCACATACAACTTCTGAGTATACAGTGCTTTCTGAAATGGAAAGGAGTATTCAGGAAGCATGCAAGATTCTTGAAAGGACAACGGAAAACGACAAATTCAATTATGTGGAAAGCTATTGCAGTGCCGCAGCAGATTGGATTGATGATATGTATGATGACTATTATGGCAGCAAGTATTATGTTGTCGAATATGTAGATAAAAATAATATTATGTGCTGGTATGATACGATTGCACATTCCAAGGCAGAGGCAGTCGGCAAATTCGTTATGGAATGCCCCGACATTCCTTTCGAAAATGTAATTGACGTCATGGTTGACAGTAACGTATATAACTATATCTAACAACAAAACAAATTATTGCCAACTGGCAGAAAGGAAATTGACATCATGAAAAACATCACTATCATCAAAGCTAAGTACATTGTGGAGAGCGATCGTCGTAAAGGAAAGGCAGTCATGTGTCTTGACACTGGTGAGGTATTCACCAGCGCAAAGGAATGTGCCGACATGAAACATTTTTCGTATGCAACCTTTGCATACAAACTCCGTGAAGGAAAGGTAGCTGTTGATGGACATCTGTATTGTTATGTCGAGGATATGGCGTATTATGCTGACGCAATTCAGTCCCGTATTCGTGCTAATGCAAAAATTAAATATGAAGCAGAGCTGTTAAAGTATACGGCGGCAAAGGCAGAACTTGAAAAGCTGAAGATGATTGTAGAATAATAAGCAAATAGTTGACGCAATGATGTAATAAGTGTAAAATAATTACGAATAATGTATAGGTGTTGTTAATAAAGGAGGTAAATAAATGGTCGTTATTTTACTTATCATCATTGCTTGTGTGTTACTGTTCGGAAAAGAGGAAACAAAAAGTGGGATTGCAGGTCTCATTGGAACAATCATAATTTTTGCAATTATCGCAATGATTGCAAATGCGTGTGGGCTTTTAGACTAAACAAAATAGTTTGTCCTATAATAGGGCAAACTAACACGAAACGAAAATACAATACGAAATTAAAGGGAGGAATAAATATGAACGTATCAAAAGAAATCAAAAAGGCAGAGGCAATTAACCGCATGAAGGCACTTGGACTTTTTGCTCCATGTATCAAAGCATTTAAGGACAGAAACGAAGTGCAGCTTTCTGAGCCGACTGGTGGATTGTACGAATTCAGTGCAGACAAGGAACTTACCGCAAAGGTGGCAGAATTTGAAGAGAAAAACAATGCACTTGTGTATCATGTGATTCATACTCCTGCAATGATTGATGGCGAAGCAATGGATATGTACAATTTCTTGTATGTATCGGATTATCATGAGGAGTGGGAAATGGATCAAAACGACATCAAAGAAGGATATGCTCTTGTTTATGTATGGAACAAAACCATTGACTACTTCAGCGAGTTTGGCAGCATTGCAGTAAAAGAAAAATTTGGTGGGCTTGTGAGAATCGGCTAAGAAAATTTGTTGAATATGACATATTGAATTTTGAGAAAGAGGTGATATAATAAAGGCAAAAGGGGTTGGTGCGAATGGAAAACAAAGAGTTGCAAGAGGTGGTTGATGTAATACTTCAGGCGCTACTTGAAATGGAAGAAAGATTAAATAAGAAGTTCGATGAAATAGACAAATGGTTCGACAAGTTTGAAGAAAAGTCAAAGTAAGCAAGGGGCATTTGCCCCTTATCTTACGCAATACAAAATTATTGGAGGTATATTATGAAACTTTTGCTAAGACAATTTGGCGACGGATGTTATGTATGGAAGAACGGTGAAATGGAAGACGAAACGCATTTCATCGTAGATGGTAAGAGCGTGCGGCAAGCCGATGTTGTTTCCATCTCAAGAGATAACAGAAATAAATTTGTCAAATGCTCTGCTTGCGGCGCTATTCTTAAGAACACAGAAGAAGCCATCAAGGAACATAGGCTCAAAGGCACAACTTCTGCAACGTGTATTGGATGCCGAAATTTAAGAGAATCGGATTCCCAAACAAAGTCAATCAAATATGTATTGCAGGATGATGGCAGCTATGTCGCAACCATCAAAAAGGAAATGAAACTCATGTGCCGCCGAGGATGGTGTCGCAGTTATGACATCAACTCAAAGGAAGCGAGGGACGGATGCCAATATAAATGCTGCATTGATGCAAGAATGGATGGATTCAAAGACATCTTCATGAAATATCCCGGCATCTTTGATGATATTATTACTGTTGACCGCATTCTTGATGCTGGTTTCAAAGAAAGAAATCAAAAAAGAGACGGAACTGCATTGTATACTCTCAAGGGGAGAGATAACATTGTTGCAATCGTAAACGCAATGAATATTGTTGACTACTTTCAAGTTAGTCGTTATAGCAATAGTTGGACGGTTGTATATTCAAAAAAGTATAATGAATTTTATAAGATTTGGAACGGCACATATAGTAAATGGAATCCAGCAGAAGACGTTATGCCGCACGAAACAATGCAAAGAATCAAAGACAAAATTGTAAGCTTGTATGCTTAAAGGAGGAACTAAATTATGGCAAGATACAATGTTGGAGATCGCGTAGTTGTAAGAGAAGGTCTGGGGACTTGTTCTAGTAATTATGCATATGGATATGGCGGTGGGATGGAGCAATATAATGGTCGAACTGTTACGATTGCAAGCGTCAGGTCAGATACGTTGGGTAGAGTTGTATACCATATTGAAGAAGACGACAGACAGTGGATGTGGGGCGATTCTGATTTCGTTGATGATTCTAGTACTCTAGTAACTCAGAACACCACTTTTACAAAGGCAAACCTGAAAGAAGCATGGGGCCAGTATTGCGACACCGACAAGCTCGTTGATGATGTAATGTCTTTGCTCACAAAGTATAATCACAGAAATAGTGAGCACGGCGTTTGCATTATGCTTAATGAATACTTCACCAACAAGAAAGACTTGATTGAGCTGTTACAGAAATCTGAGCATTACATGGGAGATATGTGCATGATGATTGACATTGAACTTGCAAGAGAAAATAGTGCAAGGGACGTGTTTGAGCTCTGTAATGTATTTCCCGTCAATGTCAAGGCAGATAAAGTTATCATTAAGTATAAGGATGAAAAAGGTAAGGCACTGGAGGATTATCTTAGAATAGGGACAAAGTCAATCAAGGCAAGAGATTTAATGCACAAAGAAACAGTTGCGCTTTTGAAAACTGCCTCTGATAATCAAAGCAAATTTGCAAGTAATGGAATGACGCAAGCCTCGTTAGATGCGTACAATAAATTTGTACAAGCTGTGCAAACGTTTGGTCGAGCACCGTCTCCAACTATTGAGGCAGATGTAACATCGAAGTTCTTGCCGGAATATAACATTCATGAAGGCATGAAAACAAGCCGCGCATTTAATAGAATGTGTGGCTTTTATGGAGTTGATAAGTCGCCAACGTATAATAAGCTCTTTGCCCAGTATGCAGACATGGTTAGCGGTCTTAAGCGAAAGCTAAAGTTCTTCATCAGTGTGAATCCTATTGACTACTTAACTATGAGTTTTGGCGTAAACTGGGCGAGTTGTCATACGATTGATAAAGAGAATCGTAGACATATGGGAAACAGTTATCATGGTATGTACTGCGCAGGTACTGTGAGTTATATGCTTGATGCAACGTCGATTATCACATTTGTTCATGACCATGTACCTACTGACTGGGAAGACGGTAAGATTTATCGCTGCATGTTCCATTATGGACAAAACATTCTTGTGCAAGGACGTGTCTATCCACAAGGGAATGATGGTAATACAGATTTGTACAAAGTATTCCGTAATTATGTTCAGAATGAGATTACGCCGCTGATTGGGATTACTGATACTACGTGGACGAAAAAGACAAGTGGAGATGTTGCAGGTAATGTTAGCTCTTGCGGGTTGCATTATAAAGATTATGTTCAATTTAGTTATTGTAATGTGTCTTATCCAAGAGAAAGAAGTTTGGCAAAAGACAACGTGATTATGATTGGTCATACTGGTATCTGCCCTTATTGCGGAAGGGAATTTAGTGCAGATAAGGGAGCAATTAGCCATGCAAATTGTGTGATTTGAAAGGAGAAAGAATAAATGTCATATAACATGCTGGATATGGAACTTGATTATGAGGATCAGATTAAGTATCTTGAGTCCGAAGTCAAAAGGCTGAAAGCAAAGTGCAATAGGCTTATCCGAGAGAATAGAGAATTGAAAGGAGATAACAATGAGAGACCTCAAGAGAGTTAATAAGCTTTGTAATATGCTCAAGTCATACTTGTATACGGGTGACGACCGGAGGGCTATGCAGTTAGTGTGTAATCTTAAGGCACAGATTGAAAGTGATGGATTCTATCTGGAAGACGATCAGACAATGGAACTGATTGAGCAGATGATGAAGTGTTCAATGCCAATGTCCCGTGGGGATGTTGTGGTGGATGTATATGAAAGTTGAGGGTTATTAAGATGAATATTCATTTTACTTTGGAAGATATTATTAATGCACTGGAACTTACTGGTGATATTTGAAAGGAAGTGATTATATGACAACATATTTCTATGATTGCTATGATGAAAATTTTAAGCCGATAACACAAATTTTTTGCAAAGATACAATTGAGCTATTTGAAAAAGTCCCGAATGTCAAATATTTGCTTTGTATGGATTTTTTGATAGGAAGATGTTTTAAAAGAGTATCGAAAGATGGCGTTGGTTGTATTGTAAGGGATTCTAATTTTATGATGAGGATTTAAAAAATGAAAGATGTAGAGATTGAAAAGCTCTGGGATGAGCTCGAAGACGTACCTATTGATGAGGACGAATGTCTCGACGTTGATTGGCATGGTTGGAGCAAAGGAACTCACAGAGAAGAAATTTGGCATTGGTTTGATGAACATCATAGTAATGGTGTCGGTTGGCTAATGAATGAAAGAGAAACAAAATATTAAGGAGGAATTAAATATGAAACAAAGTGAGTGTATATCTGTTATTAATGAACTATTTAATAAACACATTAAGACAAATGAACAAATTTTTAAGAGTTACAATTATTGCGACCACAGAGCGTGTGATTTGATTATCAACTTTAAAAAAGAAGTTGAGAAGGCTGGGTTCAAGTTCTCGAATTGCTATCATGCAAATGGAATCGGGAACAATAATGATTATACAATCTATCTCGAATCACACGATGATGATGGCTTTATCATCAAGAAAGAAATCGCAAATTTCTATTATTGTTATGGGCTTAGTGGAGGATGCTTTGTGTTTGTGAAAGATTTGAGAACAGGAAATAAAGTTACAGTCAGTCGTGCGAGATAAAATTAAAATTAATAATTGAAAGGATGTGCGTTATCATAGGACTTGATATGTACTTGAACAGAATGCCTCGTTACAAAAATACTACTGCAAGCGAGGTGAGTGCAATTGAGGGTTATCTTGATTGGCTGAAAGCAAAAAAAGAAGGAAGTGAATATGCAAATTGTACACTTAAGGAATGGTGTGATGTTGACGAAAGTGAACTTCCTAGTAAGGATGTAATTGAATTTTATAAACCGTTCCATTCTACTAATGAATGTGGATATGGCCACATTATGGAGGAAGTTGGATATTGGAGAAAGGCAAATCAGATCCACAATTTCTTTGTGGAAAACGTACAGGACGGAGAAGATGATTGCAGTTATCACAATGAATGCACAAAGGAAATTCTTGAAGATTTGCTTGATAAATGCTATAAGGTTCTGACTGGTAGCATTATGATGATTGGACAGGTTAAAAATGGGCAGCAATATGTTGATGGGGAATGGGTCGATTGTATGGAACCCGGCAAGGTAATTATTAACCCAGAAGTTGCAGAGGAATTGCTTCCGTCTTGTAGAGGATTTTTCTTTGGAAGTACGGAATATGATGAATATTACATGCAAGACATTGAAGATACAATTAAAATTATTAAAAATGTTCTTGCGACAACGGATTTTGAAACACAGATGTTGGCATATCGTAGCAGTTGGTAAACAATACAAAATTAAAAGGGGACTTGCATAAAGTTCCCTTAATTTAAAGGAGGAAAATTAAATGATAACTAAATATTATGTTAATTGTTTTGAAAGAGAATTATGTATCGAATGGGACGATGCATATAAACATCTTGAAAAGGAAATTCTTGATATGCTTGACGGATATTATTCTGAATGGCATAGCACAGAAGAAATTGAAGATCCTGATTATAGAGCATATGTCGAAGATTCTTGTTGCGAAGAGTTTATGATAGAAAGATTAAGCGAGACTTACAATATGTGGTCATCTTGGTGGGTTGAAGGTGATGAAGACGAAGATGGGAATGAAATTCCGCCAGACAAGACAAACAATCCTGGATATATCACATACAGAAGGGCGCTTGAACTGCTTGACAATGCAATTAAATGTTGTACAAATAACGGAAACGTAGAGCTTGAGATTGCACGAAGAGATTTGGATGCTATTGGATTTTCTGATGATGAAATTAAATGGTTTGGATATGATTGGATTTTGGAGGAGGAAAATTAAATGACTCGTAAAAAGTATTACAAACTCGTTAATGAATTTTTCCGCATTAAAAATTGGGAGGAAACTTTGGACAAGTACCCAAAAATGTTTAATGCAATTTGCATTTATTGCTTTAAGCTTCCAAAGAGAGTTCGCAAAGACCTGTTCACAAATCTTGTGCAGGGAAATTGGATTCATCTTTGGGAGACGGATGAAGAAAAAGAAATGAACATTGTAGAATTGTGTAATGACCTTAGAACAGAAGTATTTTATTGCAGCGACAGAATGTCTTGGGACAGACTTTGCCGGATTCATTGGTATTGGCAGAGGATTCAAGATAGATTGCGAATGCAGAACAAGGCGTAGAGAAATCTACGCCTTTTCTATTGACAATAATACAAAATTAATGTATAATGGAGGTACAATTATGAAAAAGACAAACGAAAATAAAGTATGGATGGACAGAGAAGACTATATTAATTATCTTTCAGTAAAGACAAACGAGGTACATATAAGCGACCACAACAGTAAGACAGGCTCTTTGTGCAATGACTTAGCATTTCCCGTTTGTACTTGTCGCGAAGATGCCCCATGTAGAAACGGCGGCTGCTATTGTATGAAAGGCAGACAGCAAATAGCAGTTGTACAGGCCGCATATACAAGAAACTTGAGACTATACAATACAGATCCGGTAGACTTTTGGGAGCAAGTAAAATTTAAGATCAAGCACCGTCCGTATCCGTTGTTTAGGTGGACAGATTGCGGTGATATTCCTGATGCGGACTTCTTTGTTGGGATGGTTGACTTGGCAAAGACGTTTACCGATATTAAGTTCCTTGCATATACAAAGAAATATTGGATTGTAAATGAATGGATTGATAAGAACGGAGACTTGCCAGATAACCTTACAATCAGATTTTCTGCATGGCATATTGGTTGGAAGGTAGAAAATCCTCATAATTTACCGGTTGCTTATGTGGATTTCAAGGACAAAACTTTGAATCCTGAGTTTCCAAATGGGACAACTGGTTGTCCTAATCAAAAGGATAAAACAATCACTTGTAGTATCTGTAGAAAGTGTTTCAATAAGAAAATTCAATCTGTTAAGTTTGACCAACATTAACAATACAAAATTAATATAAGGATGTGATATTTATGATTATTTGTAAACAATGTTTTAAAGGAGATGAACCGCGCAAGGAGGCAGAATTTGATTGCTGGCAATGGTTTGATTCAACAGAAGATTTTTATGACCCACATGGACACTGTTGTGATATATGTGGAAAAGAGTTTGAAGACGGAGAAACAGTAATTTTAGTTGACGAATAACAGAAAGGAAATGACATAATTTATGGCAGCTAAGGATTGGACAGGAAATAGCAGGGCAATTTATTCTTGCCATGGTGCGAGCAACCATAGTGAAACTGAACGAGAAGTAAATGATTATTATGCCACCCCTCCAAGTGCAGTAGAAATGCTACTTGAACTTGAGGAGTTTAGTAAGGTGATTATGGAGCCCGCTTGCGGACAAGGCCATATTGCGGAAGTTCTTAAAAGTCATGGGCATACAGTATGTGCAACAGACCTTATTGACAGAGGATATGGTATTGGAAATGTAGATTTTTTTAGTATTAATGATCCGAGAAATATGGACATAATCACAAACCCACCTTATAGTCTTGCAAAAGAATTTGTCGAACACGCAATGGATATTGTGACAGACGGACATAAAGTCGCTATGTTCCTTAAGCTAACGTTCCTTGAGGGGCAAGGCAGAAAAGAATTGTTTAAGAAATATCCACCGAAGATTGTTTACGTTTCTATTTCTCGTATTGGGTGCGCCAAGAATGGAGAGTTTAAAAAGGATAAGAATGGAAATCTAAAAGCGGATTCGGCTGTAGCGTATTGTTGGTATGTCTGGCAAAAGGGGTTTAGTGGAAGTCCGACTATTAAATGGTTTAATTAAGGAGGAAGATGAATGAAAATTGTTAGAAATGGAAACGAATTTGAACTTACAAAAGACGAACTTTATACGGCATATCTAGAACAAGAGCATGAATTTGACAGAGATACTTGTCTGTGTTACATTGATGAACATTTTAGCGACGATGAATGGTATGGCGAAAAGAGTTATGATGACATTGTGCAGTTAGCTGATAAAATGGCATATGAGTATCGAAGGTGTGTGAATAAGTATTTAGATGAGGATTCCGCGCTATCCAATGCATGGGATTGTATTAAAGGAACAACACAAAATTAAGGAGGAACGGAAATGAAAATATTTGCAGTATCAGACATTCATTCGTTTTATACGCCTATGAAAGAAGCGCTTGATAAAGCTGGATTTGAGTCTGGGAATGAGCAACAGTTGCTAGTAATTTGTGGAGATTGCTTTGATAGGGGTGATGAAAGTCAACAGGTCTTAGACTATTTAATGAATGTACCAAATAAGGTACTTGTCAAAGGCAATCACGAGAGCCTTTTCGAAGAGTTTTGTCAGCGCCGCTATCCTATGTCTCATGACTGGTCAAATGGTACGGCAAAAACTATTATGGATTTGGCTCCAGAAGCAAAAAACTGGGATGCCGCTTGCATGGTTGCAACTGAAAAGATGAAGCCGTTGCTAGATCAAATGGTTGATTACTATGAAACAGAAAACTATATATTCGTGCATAGCTTCGTTGCCCTAAAGTGCAATGATAATTATTCTGTATATTATATAAGAAATAGAAAGTTTGAGTATAATCCAGATTGGAGAACTGCTCATGCTTCTGCTTGGGAAACTGCAAGATGGGAAAATCCACTTGATCTTACAATGAAAGGGCTAAACAAAACAGGGAAAACAATCATAGCGGGCCACTGGCACTGTTCGACTGGCTGGGCAATGGAAGCTGGTATTCCTGAGTTTGGATATGGTTCATGTTTTGAACCGTATTATTACAAGGATGAACTAATTATGATTGATGCTTGTACAGCTTACACGCACAAAGTAAATATACTTGTGATTGAAGATAATTTAATTTGAAAGGAGGAATAACAATGAAATTATATCTTGATGTAAAAACAAACATAAAGGTAACGTATATGAAGGTTGGAATCATTTATCAGTAAAGGAAATTAATAAGGAGATTGAATATGATTAAGGTAAAAAATAATTTAGTTGGTCAAACATTTGGAAAACTTAAAGTTATAGAACAAGCGGAAGATTATGTTTGGGGAGAAAAACATTTTGCACAATGGCTATGTGAGTGTTCTTGCTCTGAACATAATAAAATAATTGTTAGAGCTGATAGCTTAAGAAATGGTCGAACCACTTCTTGTGGATGCGTTCATAAAGAAATGCTTATAGAAAAGAATAAAGATGGAAGAAAGAAAAATGAATACTCAGATATATTAACGGATGAACATGGAGATTATTATATAGGGTTTGCTTCAAATACAAGAAGTGAATTTTATGTTGACGCATCTGATTTACAATTAATTAATAATTATTGTTGGGCAGAAACAGTAGATAACAAAGGATATCATTATTTAGCTACAAGTTTACCAGATAGTCGTAAAACAATTAAAATGCATTGGATAATTTGTGGGAAAAATATGGATCATGCAGATAGAAATGCACTTAACAATAGAAGATATAATTTACGAGAGGCAAATTCATCACAACAAAATATAAATCAAAGTAGGCAGTCCAATAATACAAGCGGGTTTATTGGTGTGTATTTTAATAAATCTAATAATAATTGGCAAGCAGCAATTGGAGTAAATAAAAAATGGATTCATTTAGGATACTTCAGTAATAAAGAAGACGCAATCAAAGCTAGATTACATGCTGAATTAAAATATTTTGGAAAAGAATTTGCGCCTCAAAGAGATTTGTTTAAAAAATATGAAATTATTGAGGAGAATGAAAATGATTTTCAAGAAAAAAAGTAACATTGTAGACAATGAACTTATCCAATATGACATTCCAGCAACATATGGAGCAGAGTATGATGAATATGACTATTTTTACACTAATATTCCTAAAAGCTCCCGTGAGTGGAGCACTTGGGGTTATAAATGTAGCGAGTGCGGAAAGTGGCATAAATTAAATGCGGTGTATACGGATTATTTCTATACGCTTGATGGTTATGATAGTTTGTCTACGGAAGTTTGCTGGCTGTGTGAAATGAAGAGTATTATTGGCAAGCCGTTTCGTAATATGAAACGCAAAATGAAGTTACTAAAGAAGGCGGTTGAATTGAAATGCGATCTGAATCATAAAAACTTGAAAAAATGTTATGAACTTGCAAAGATTTTGCAGAAATAAAGACGAGTGAGAAAACTGAAAATTGTTCGTCTTTGTGTATTTTCTATCTTATGATAGAATGTAAATGAAATTTTAGAAAGAGGTGAAAATATATGAAGTTTGTGGGAACTTAATAGTTGTGATATATTTGAAACAAACTTACTGGGAAAGAAATTAAGTGTCATTGTTTTAATGATAATGCAAATGTTATAAAGTTTTAATAAAAGAGACTCGTGAATGCGGGTCTCTTTTGAATTGAAAGGAGATTAATTATGAAACATATTATCAAAAAAGGATATAAGTTATTTGAAATGAGGGATGACAATAAGTTATTCCCTCTTTTTATTTCTAAGACTACAGAAACGCCAATGCATGAATGGGTTATGGCGGAAATAGTTGAATATCACCCTCAGTTTGCACATCGTCCGGGGTGGCATTTGGGTGCGGTAATCCCTTCTGCTCCATGGCTTATGTCTGCAAATGGAACTTATAAAAGCCAAAGAGGAAAACGCTTCAAGAGAGTTTGGTGCGAAGTAGAATATGTGGCAGATATTGATTATACTTCTGTCGTAGAAAAACTTCCTAAAAAGTGTTTTACAGATAGACTACCAGATGGAGGATTCTATAATTTTAGAGAATCTGGAAATAGGCTTTGGGTAATTGCAGACAGAATTAGAGTTACAAGAATTCTTACGGAAAGTGAGAGAGTTAAAATTCTTAATGATATGAATTATAACGAAGCAGAAGCATTTGAACCTTATCGTAAGGCAATGGAAAAGAGGATGGCGAGTTGACGAAATATTCTCAAAATTCTTGACAAAACAAAATTAATGTGGTAAGATTATCATAGAAAGGAAAGGATGATTTGAATGAAAACGTTATACGGATGTGAATCTGAAAACTGTGCAGCTTATTGTAAATTGCACGGGTGTTGTATGACGGTAAGGCAAATTAGAAAGAAGAATTGTTTACAAAAGCAATGTCATTATTTAGAAAAGATTGAAACACATGATTGGTGGAGACAGAGAGCGGTTACAAAGCAAAGACGAATTGACAGGAAAGAAAGATTATATGGAGGTATCAAAAATGTATAAAAAGGTAAAGTATAATGGAGAACCTGCATTTGTATACTATAACGCAAATCCAAAAGGAAAAAATACTGATGATTGTGTAATTAGAGCAATCGCAGCAGCGGAGGGAAGAGAATGGGTAGATGTGTTAAAGCAACTGACTGATTATGCAATTAAAACTGGGTATATGACAACAGCTGTAGAAAATTATACTATATATTTTAAGGAAAACGGCTGGACAGAAAAATCACAGCCAAAGAAAGCGAATGGTAAAAAATATAAGGCATATGAATTTGCAAAAATTTATAACGGGAGATGTCTTGCTCATGTTGGGGTGCACCACATGAGCTATTTGTGTGATCATAGCTGGTACGATTCTTGGAACTGTACGGAAGGCGTCGTAGGGAAATATTGGGTTTATGAAGGAGAGATTAAATGAGCTATGCTAATCAGAATTTTAATGAATGGCTTGCAGATAAGCAATTGAGCGGAAGATACAAGACAAAATTATATCTTGATGGCGATATAGAATGTCAAGCAGATCATAAAATCTATCATCTGAAAGGAATATATTATGTTGATTCAATGTATAATAATGGCGTTTACAGCTGCGTTAATGAAGATGGGATTGGAATAAGTGCAAAGCATAAAGATTTGGTTAGAATTGTTAAGCAAGTATATAACCAAAAGGATGTAGACAATTGGGTTAAATCTTCACGAGATAAAAATCAGTATGTAGATACTTTCAACGGAACGTTTTGGTATATCGTATTGATGATTTTAGTAAGCTTATTTAATGGAAGGATTGTAGGCTGGATATTCATTACGATTGTATATTTTATATGGAAATATCAAAAACATAATTAATATTAAGGAGGTAAATTATGAACGGAAGACTTGAAGCTGAATTAAATAAACAAAAGTTAATTAAAGACAAACTTAAATATTTGCCTAAAGTTTTCGAAGAATTTTATTATTACATGGAGGAAGATGATAGATCATATAATACTATTGAGCATTATATTGATTATAATGTAGAATTTATGAACTATATTACAAACGGGAATAAAGATGAATATTATTATAAAAATGTAAATTCAACGCACATCAAACAATTTATTAGTTCACAACGTACTAAAGAAATTAATGGAGAGCTGGTTAGAATCGGTGATAGCATTTTGGCTACAAAATTTTCAGCTATTAAAAAATTCTTTTCATTTTTAAGTGATTCTAATTATATTGATGAAAATCCGGTAGAAGGAGTTCGAAGACCAAAAGTTAAAACAGATCATACGGTTACATTTCTTGAAGAAAACGAAATCAATAAGTTGTTTTCAAACATTAAAACAATGGCAAATGAAAGATTATTAAATAGAGATTTATGTATGTTTTCTTTGTTTATTTCTACTGGTCTTAGAAAATCTGCATTAGTGCAGATCAATGTAGAAGATATCAATTTTAAGACAAATACAATTAAGGTAATTGAAAAAGGAAGAAAGGAAAGGTTGATTAGTTTTGGCGGAAATATGAGACAGCTTTTATTAAACTGGATTCAAGATAGAAGAGATTATTTTAAAGTAGAAGAAAGCGGGCCATTATTTGTTTCTCAATGGAACAATAGAATGTCTACAAAAAATGTAGAAATGTTGTTGGCGAAGTATCTAGATGGTGTGAGCGATAAACATATCACAGTTCATAAACTTAGAGCAACTGCTGCAACTCAAATGGCAGCACATGATGTTCCAGTTCAGGTTATAAAGGAAATGTTAAATCATGAAAATGTTTCTACAACAATGAGATATGTTGCTGCAATTGACAGCCAGAAGCAAGAAGCAGTCAATATTCTTGATAGCATCGTGAAATAATCTTGACTAAATTAATATTGTATTGTATAATGTAAACCATAGGGGAGTGAAAAGGAGATGTTTGACAAAGAACAAAAAGAGGCATTTATAAAAGAATACTTGAAGAGTAAGGTAGTTGCAAAAACTAGCCTTTATGCGGTTTTCAGAAAGACAGAACCATTTGAAGAAAAATTAAATAAAGATGCGTCACAATTTACAAGAGAAGAAATATTAAATATGTTTGCGCAATTCAGAGCGAAATCTGTAAATTCATTATTAAATTACGCCATCATATTGAAGCATTATTCACGTTTAATGCGTGGAGAAAATGAATATGAATCAATTGCAAAGGCAGATGTTGTGGATCTCATTGATAAAAGCGGGAGCATATTATTAAGCAGAGAAGAACTTGATGATATTGAAGCACAACTTTTAAACTGGAGCGATAAAGCGATTGTAGAATTATTATGGGAAGGCGTTTCTGGCCAGAGCATGAGAGACATATACGCGGTCTCAGAAGAATGCATGCAGGGCGATATTTTGTGTGTTAATGGAAAAGAATTTCAAATTAGCAAACGCTTAAAAGAATTGTTACCAAAGGCATTTGCTGAGACGGAAATTATGAGCTATGGAAATACAATGCGTATAGTTGAGGTTGATGGTAAAGGAAGATTATATAAGGAAAGAGCAAATACTAGGAATGTCGATTCTGACGACCAAAAATTCCGTTATTTTTATCGCCGTATTCAGATATTCAGAGAGTACTTGGATATTCCGGGTTTAACCATGAAAAATCTGAGTGCATCAGGAATGTTTCATTATCTTCAACTTGGCATAAAGGAAACAGGTTTGACACTTAGAGAGTTTTTAAAAACAGCAAAAGGAAAAGAGTTAGCGATGCAATACGATTTTGCTGAAGACTATTATGTTGATACGATAGCACAGAAATACGAGCAATATATTTAATTATGTTGCTCATTATTCAAATACTTACAGTACAAAATTAATTAGAAATATATAGCAGGGGAACATTAGTTCTTGCATATTGTGGGTAAATATGTTAGAATATTTGTATAATTTTAGTAACAAAAAGGGGAGTAAATCATGGGACAAATACTTGAGGCATTAAGAGAAACAAAAGATAAAAATGTAGACATCTATACAGAGCATAAACTCTTCGGCAAGCAACATATTCAAATGAAGTTTATACCAGAAACAGAAGCGGGATGGGGGTTCCGTGTACGTGGACATGCAATCTATATTGATAAAGATGATGTTGTTTCATATGATATTAACAACGGAAAGGTGGAAATTAACGGGAAAATGATGAGTATAAAAATCATTTTAAGGTCTTGACAAATTGGGAATATGTGGTATAATAAGGGCACAAGATAGGGGTCTGGTGCCCTTGTAACTAACATATTTGCAGAAAGGGGGAAGCTGGATGTCGGTTTGGACATGAGCGTAAGTATGAGCGAGAAATATTATTGGCAGTGTCAACGATGCGGGGATATACATGAGACACGTTTTGAATATAAAACAGAAAATATGTTTGTAGATTTATATTGTGGGCAATGTGAAACGGAAACTCCGCAATTGTATGTCGGAACGGATTTATTAGAAAAATATTTGTATATGAACCCAAATTTTGATGAGCGATTTTTTATTTATGATTAACACAATACAAAATTAATTTAAAAGGAGATATAATTATGCCAGATACGTTTGAATTTTATGGAGAAATTAAGCCAATTAAGAAAACAGAAAAATTTGATCCAGTTACGAAGACCGAGTATAAATCTGGGTGGTGCAACGTAACTACTAATTTTAATGTAGTAAGTGGATTTAACAGAGTAATGGTACAGGCAAAGGGCGGTATGTGGACTGATCCGAAAAAGAATTCAGTGAAGACGTTCAGTAAAAGTACTACTGATGCAAATGGCAAGGTAACTAAGGGCCAGCCAATTACTATTGAATGGGATAAGAGAAGTTCTCAAGAAGAAATCGATAAGGTCGCTGGATTTAAGAAGTTTGTCGTAGATCTTGGCAATAAGAAAATGCGTTATGCACTACAGAGAATCGTAGAAAGTGGCACCATTACAGAAGAACAGCAAATGGAAACTGGTTGTGATACCGTAGAAGTTGCTAAGGAAGCTCTTGATAAGAGTAATAAGCGTAGACATGTATTTCTCGCAGAGTCAGATTTCGCAGAGTACTGTGCAAAAGTTGTTCAGTCTGATAAGATTGTTGGCAACAAATTCAAGGTCACAGGTGATTACGAAGTTCAGTACAGTGCAGATAAGCAGAAGTTCTATACTAATTATCATGTTCGTAAAATCGAACTGATGGGCGCAGACGTAGAACAAAAGCTGCTTCTTAAGACTGAATTCTATTTTGGCGCAGATTGTTGGGACGATAGCAGCTACGCTGAAAGCGAAAAGGTATTTGTAAACGGGTTTGTTAAGTATTACGACAGTAGTGTAAAGGACTTTGGATTCAAACCTATGACAATTGTTGTAACTGGTACTGAGAAGAAGGTAAATGCACTCAAGAAGAAGTTTACGTGCGAAGATGGTGCAATTAAGTGCATCGATCTAAATTTGGATGTCGTAGATGGGGCTGAGAGAAAGGAAATTCGTCTTGAAGATCTCGATGAAGAAGTAAGAGATGATATAGAAATGGGCTTACTCAATTTTGAAACTGTTAAGAGAGAAATGGGCGGCGGTATTGCTGGGTCTAGAGTGAGCGAACTAAGATTTGCAGATCTTGGTAGTACTAAGGGAGCGCAGGAAACTGATTATACCGAGTACAATATGCATCCGGCTGTTGTGAAGGTTAAGGACGAAGACGAAGACGAAGACGTTGATCTGTTCAGTGACGATGACGAATTATAATGGAGATTAATTTCTCCCTTAGAATACAAAATTAATTTAAAAGATACAAAAAGAAAGGAAATAGCATTATGAGAGTTTATGACATCAGGGGGAGTACATTTGGAAGAGGAAAAGACATATAAAGAATTTATACAGAATATTTTAGATACTCGTGGAAGATTTAATTGCGGAGATGGGTATCATGAGCGGCATCATATCTTACCTAAGTGTCTTGGTGGCGGAAATGAGGAAGAGAATCTAATTGATCTTTATGCTAAAGAACACTTTATAGCGCATAAGTTATTGGCATTAGAAAATCCTGATAATAATGGGTTACAATATGCTTGGTGGGCTATGTCAAATATGAAGACTGAATTTACAAAAGAGAGATATCAAGCATCCCCAGAGGAATATGAAGAAGCCAAAACAGCATTTAGCATAATGATGAGGGAAAAATCATGTATGCCTGTTGTTCAATTAGATTTACTTGGAAATTATATTTCAAAATATAAAAGTTGTGCAGAAGCAGAGTTTATTCTTGGTATAGATAGCAGATATATTGTTGATTGTAAAAATCACAAAAGAGGACATGCTTGTGGTTTTATATTTATTTCAGAAGATGAGTATGATTCAAACAAAAATTATAGATATAAATTTCCAGGAAGAGAAGTTGTTCAATTCACCATTGATGGAAGTTATATTGCAACATTTATTAATCCTCCTACTGCAGCAAGAGAAATTGGAGTTAATGTTGTGTCTATTAGGAGTTGTTGCTGTGAACAAGGTAATACTGCTGGTGGATTTAGATGGATGTATTTAGATGAATGGGATGGTAAAAAACTAAGTCCAATTGAATATGACTATAAAAATCAAAGGGCCATAGTCGATATAAAAAGAGAAACAATTCAAGTAAATAGATATGATAATAGAGGTAGATATATTTGTACATATGATAGTGTAAACGATGCAGCATTTGATGCAGGATGTGCATCTACAAATATTAGTCGCTGTTGTAGAGAAATTCATAAAATGATAGATAATTGCTATTGGAGATATACAAACGAATGTGACGGAGCAAATGATATTATTATAGAAACATATAAATATAATCAACATAAGCCAGTGATTCAATTATCATTAGATGGAGAGTTTATTGCGGTATATAATTCTATGGTAGAGGCGGAACGGATCGCAGGAGTACCGGCAGGATGTATTTCTGGATGCTGTTGTGGTACGCAATTTACAGCAGGTAATTATTTATGGGTATTAGCATCAGAATACGATAAAGGAAATATCCCAGTATATCATCCACGACAAACAGTTGCCGTTATTCAACTTGATAAAAACGGAACATTTGTTAGAAAATATAATTCAATAAAAGAAGCACAAGACGCAACCGGTGTCAATAGTTGCAATATTATTATATGCTGTCAAAAATCAAATTTATCGGCAGGTGGTTTTCAATGGATATATGAAAAAGATTACGATCCTAATAAAATATATCCGCCAGTTAAAGTTCACGAAAGAAGAGTTGTTAAACTAACAATTGATATGAAGTATATAGAAACATTTGATAGTGTTAGTTTGGCTGCTGCTTCTGTTGGGAAAAAATCTCCGGCAATTATCAGAAATTGCAAGCATCCACATCTTATGGCGTATGGCTTTAAATGGATGTACGAAGAAGATTATATAAAATTACTTACAGACACTTGATAAATTCACAAAATATGATATTATAACAATACAAAATTAATAGGAAGAAGGAAATTAATATGGCATTTGTAAAACCTCAAATTAATAAAATTAACGCAGATATTGCAAATCTTTCAATTTATCTTAGAAGCACTAAGAAATTCGGTAAGACAACTTTATTTAGAGATCTTATTTTAGCCAAATACGGCGATCCAAGTTACGGACTGCTTGTTGGTTGTGGCGCAGAAATTGGTTATAAGATGCTCGATAATTTAAATTACACACAGGTGTCAAGCTGGAGAGATTTGGTAGAGCTTAAAAAGTGGCTTATTGAAGGGAAAAATACTGAGCATAATGTAAAAATTATTGCATTTGACACCGGAGATGAAATGGTACTATTGGCAGATAAGGAAACAATCCGTCAGAGCAATATTGAAAACCCAAATAAAACCACAAAATCAATTAAGGGAGCGTTTTCTGGGTTTACAGCCGGAGAAAAATATTCTGCCAATAACCTAATTAAGCCTTATATCACAGATCTTCAACTGAATGGTTTTGGCACATGGGTCATAGCACATTCAAAATTTAAGACAATCAAAGATAAGGGGTCTCTTGATGAGGATGGATATCAACAGCTAACATCGAACCTTGGTGCAGACTATGAAGCAGCATTTGGAGACTGCATGGATGTCTGTCTTACTGGTGTAATTGATAGAGATTTTGATGAAAAGGTTGACGGAGATAAGAAGAAGAGATACGCAACAGATGTTGTTAGAAAGCTATATTTTAGAGGGACACCAATGATCGATGCGGGGGGACGTTTTGCAGACGGCGCAGTGCCAGAGTATATGGTATTTGATAAGCCAAATATGGGTGCAGATTTCTTAAAAGTAATCGAAGATGGTATGGAAAAAAGCAAGACCGTGTCTACGACCTCAGCTTTCGCGTCTAAGAAGCTAAACGCAAATGAAGAATCGCTTGAAGACCACGTAACCGTTACAAAGGAAGAAGCAGAGGAGCTTCACGATATGGGAGCAGTTCTTCTAGACGATGAAGATGAGGATCTAGACTCTCCGCCTTGGGACGATGATGTAGATGACGAAGAAAAGCCATTTGATGTAGAATCTGCCAAGGCAAATCTGCGCAGTCTATACAAAAGTGGCACAGTAGAGCAGAAGAAGGCAGTAAAGGAAATTCGCGGAGACAAGACTCTAGCTCAGATTAATGATCAGACAACTATCGAGAAGATGCTGGCAGTATTTGAATAAACAATTTACGGAAGAGGTGGAGGTTCTGCCTCCTCCAATGTTTAGAAATATGAGTGAAAGGAGAATGGAAATGAGACAAGTTAAATGTAGAAACTGTGGTACTTTTATTGATAGAGACTCTGCCATTAGCGTCCAAAATGGGAAAGCAAAACTATTTTATTGCAATGAAGATTGCCGTCAACAGGCAGAAGAGAAGAAGATTACCGCCCAAAAAGAACAAGCGGAAAAGGATGCTATTTACAACGAGATTTGCAGTATTTTCAACTACAAACTTACGAATACGTCCTTGTATAAGGAATGGGCAATCTGGAATCAAGTTGCCGATAACGAAAAGATTCTGGCATATCTAAAAGAGAATCATGATTATATTGTCGGGGCAATTGGACGATTAACTTCTTCTGAGTATGCAAAGATTAGGTATTTGTCTGCGGTACTGAAGAATAGTTTGCATGATTATAAGGTAACAAAACGAGCAGAGCCAGAAAAAATCAGGGTAGATTGCGAATTATATGAACCAACTGTTTCTTATAAGAAAAAGCGCAGAGGTTTAAGTGAACTTGAAGATGAGGTGGGTTAATGGAAATTGATAAAAGAGATTTCATTGTAGGTGTATGTGACAAATATGACAATAAGCTACTAGAAAAACGTAGAGAAATTGAGGGAAATACAATCGGATGTATTGCAGGGGATCTTCTGCTTATCGACGATTCTATGCTAAAGTCTAGCGATTATGTAACAAGAGATGGAAGATTCCTATTTTCAATGTTAAAAAGTCTAAGAGACAGAGGCTGTACTGTGGCCGACGAGGTCACTGTATTAACAAATACAAATGAGGAAGTCAAAGAGCGCCTAGAAGAGTTTGGCGGATGGAGGCAAGTTCAATCATTAATTGATATTTGTAATAAGAAAAATTTTGATGTTTTTCTAGATGATTTGAATAAAAGTAATATCTGCCTCAGGCTTTCAGAAAAGGGATTTAATCTTTTAGAGCCTATTACTTTAGAGAATGGGAAAAGTGTTGTTCCATATAAACTGTTTGAAAAATTCACATCACAAGAGGTTCTAGATTTTTATGAAAGTCAGCTAAGCACACTTGGGACAGTATCTTCTAATAAAATTATTGATGAAGGTTACATTGATTTTGACGAAGCTTTTATTGATGGTCTTGAGTCTGGAGAAGAAGTTGGCGTAAGCTTTGGGGACGCTGGACTTGATGCAAACGGAAATAAAATTTCAATATTCCCATTCTTATCGAATAATATTCTAGGACTTAAAAGTGGCACTTTAAGTGCATTTGGTGCACATAGTGGCGTTGGCAAGACAACCTTTATGATAGGAATCCTCATGGCTCTTGTTGAAAAGGGAGAAAAAATCTTAATCGTGAGCAACGAAATGGGTTTGTCTGACTTTAAACAAGGATTTTTGATTTGGATTTTGTCACGTTATTTCAACTATCAAAAGCTTCCGAAAAAGAAATTGGCAAGCGGTAATCTTAACGAAGAAGATAAGGAAATGATTAAAAAAGCAAGAGAATATTGGCGTAAAAATTATGCAAGACAAATTAAAATGGTTGCATTGTCGGATGCAGATTCAAAGTTGACTTGTCGTATTATTAAGAAGCATATTCAGCGTGACGGTATTACAACGTTTCTAGTAGACACATTTAAGATCACTACCTCAAATGGAACTAATGATAATTTTTGGCTACAATTGGTTGTGGATAGTAAAGATTTGGATGCTATTTCAAAAAGATATGATGTTATTGGGTTAATGACTATTCAGTTGGCAATTAACTCTTTGGGCAGGTTATGGATGGACGCGTCGTGTCTTAGCAATAGTCGTGCAATTAAAGAGGTTCTGTCTAATTTAATTCTATTTAGAAAGATTTATCCAGATGAATTAGTATCTGGTTCTCAAATTGATTTAAAGCCATTCAGAAGCAAAAAGGGAGCCGATGGTAAATGGTTTGAGGAGCCGTATTTACCAGATCCAAAGAATGTATATCGTTGTCTGTTTGTAGAAAAGTCAAGAAGAGGTATCGATTCAGGAGATTCTGGAGTAGCTTATCTTGTTCGCTACGATGGAGATTATGCTTCGTTTTTTGAAACCGCGAAATGCAGACCTACTCATAAGACGGTGAATAATGGATAAGAGCGTAAATTAAATCAATTAACACAACAAAATGATTTAAAAGGAGACAATTAATATGGATTTTGTTTTACTTGATAAAGAATCAGAAGATTTAATAAAAAAATTAAATAAATATAAAAAAGATTACGTGACCGTATCATATAATGATTGCACTATAGCAACTATAAATCATTTAATTGATAATGACTATTTAAAACCAGCATTTTTGTCGCTCCCTTTACAGAATATCAAATCTGACTGGTGCGGAAGTTTTAATGTGACATATAAAAGCAGAAGTTATTTTTTCAGAAAGAAAATTATTATAGGAAAATGGATACTGGAAAATATAATTCCATATATTTCATTAATTTTTTCTACTATTGCGTTAATTAAAGGGTAAAATTAAGTTGTAGAGGGATCGAAACCTCTTGACAAACCGCAAATCTATGATATAATCATAGTACAAAATTAATTGGAAGGTGATAATAAATGAGTAACTACACCGCTTACAACGCCGACATTAACATCATCAACTCAGAACTCACAGTAGATAAAAACAGAAACCTGACTAGCTTCGATGCACTATGTGAATGCAACGGCAATCAGCTTGTGCTTACATATGTTGCTGATTCTGGCAATACTCCAGAAGATTGGTGCTTTGCAGTTTTGGACAATATGTACAACAAAGCACTAGAATACCTATCTGACGCCCTAACAAATGAGGAAGATGTATTTGTTAATGCGTTTAGATATAAGGATTCGCCAACCGCATATGATATCTATTATGGTTGCGAAGACCAGTTTGAAACTCCAGCAGATGCAGCAAGATGGGTTCTTGCGCATGGAGGTATCGAAAATATCGGGCATTATTATACTGAAACTAGAGACGGAGAGAAGACAGCAATTGAATTTTAATAAAAATAATTAACAGAAAGGAGGGTGCGCAATGAATGATTAATAAACTTAAGCAGATGCTATTAGAGAATCCAGAGAACATTGCCGCCCTCCTTTCCGCATATGATTTTGAGAAGATATCTATACGTAATAATGAACTACGCTTTGCACATGATTCAGATGGTGGCGCAAATAATGTATCTATTCGTACAGACCAAGATAGAAATTCTTACTTAAATGTGGCAGATTATAGCCATGGTATTTATACGGATATATTTAGCTATATCATTCAAGAGCGTGGAGTGACGTTTAAGGATGTTCTGACAACAACTAAGAATATTTTAGGGCTTGATGAACATTGGACTGCGCCAAGTAAATGTAGACCTCTGTTCGGAGGAATTTACCAACGAATCATTAATAAAACTTCTCCAGAACCAAAGGTATATCCAGAAGAGATTTTGAAGCAGTACGTACCGATTGGAAATGAACTTTGGCTTAAGGACGGGATAAGTCTTGAAGTACAACGAGAATTTGATGTGTGTTTTTCTCCAGAAGATAATGCAATAATTTTTCCATGGAAAGATGCAAAAGACGATATTATTGCAATTAAATCAAGATATAATGGTACGCCACCAGAAGGTATGAGTAAATATTTTTATCCTGTAGGCGGCAATATATCAAGCAGCCTATATGGATATAGTCACAATTATCAATATTTATATGGAAATGATGTTGTTATTGTAGAAGCAGAAAAAAGCTGTCTGCAAGGATGTACATTTGGATATAGGAATATTGTTGCAATTGGCTCAAATAATCTTAGCGAAGCGCAATCGAAGCTAATATTGCAATTGCAACCAAAAAGAATTATTATGGCGCTTGATGAGGGTCTTGAATTTGAGCAGATAAAAAAGAATTTGGATTTATTAAAATCACTTGCTACAATGAGGCAAGTGGAACTTTACTATTGGGATAGCACATTAGATTTGGACATTCCATCTAAAGCATCTCCTACGGATATGGGAGCAAAAAAATTCAATGAAATAATGCGGGAACAGCTTGTAGCATATACTTGACAAACTAGAATTCTATGATATAATGACAATACAAAATTAAAGGAGAAATACGAAATGCGTTTAATTGATGCAGACTTTGTAAAACATACATATAGTCAGGACTTCTTTGATACCTTAGATGATTTTGAACGAGTTAATGATATTATTGACTACGCTCCTACTGTTGACGCAGTTCTAATTGTTAGATGCAAGGACTGTAAATGGCATCACGATTGCGGAGTGCATTTCTGCGACAGGCTTGGCATGGATTGCCCAGATGATTCTGAATTCTTTTGTAAGTATGGTGAATTAAAGGAGAATTAATTATGAAATTATTTAAACAAGAAAAGTGCCCAATTTGCAATTATAAAATCTCTAGCTGTCAGTGTCTATATGGCGGCAGTGCCCATCCAGATAGATCGAAACGTATTGATGTAGTTTTTGATCATTTGTATCTATTTAGCAAAAAGCAAATTAAGCATTTGATTGAACTGCAAAAATATTGGCAAATCAGTTATGGAGATAGTGATAAAGAAAATATTAAAAATGATATGGTTCAAGAATATGAATATAGAGGTGGCTAATTATGCTGACACCAGAACAATACCAAGCATACGTAGATGCTGTTGATAAGTTTGATAAATATATCAGAGAACATCCAGAAGTCATAGAAGAGGCTGCGCGTAAGTATGCAGAGCAGTTTGTTGACGTTAAGGATGTTGCGCTCGGAGATAAAGTTCCGTTTGTAGGATTTCAAAACAGTCCAGAGGCCGTAGGGAATACTCTTCACGAGCTGACAGGGCGGTTTAAAATGGATTGTCATAAATGTGTCTACGAAGTTGGATGTCATGGTAATCCAGTAGGATGTAAGGATTATAAGAGAGATGCGCCAGATGGAGGTTATTATGGATAATGAATGCAAGTATCTCAAGATTGAGGATGTAACTACTTGGCATGGTGATGTGTTTGACCATCCAAGCTATAAGTATTATTGTACAGAAAAGAATAAGGAGCTGCCTTTTGGAATTTTTCAGTGTCATAAATGTACTAAATATGATAGGAGAGAAGACGATGAATAAGTGTGGAAAAGGAGAGGGCCATGTTAATGAAAATTGCGCACCACAATGATGGTAAAGAAAAATGGCAATCACATACCTGTTATTTGTTTAATGATGTTAATGGTTATCATGGATTTGATATAACAAGCATTTATGGGTACGGCGAAACAAAAGAAGAAGCAATAGAAAATCTCAAGAAAGAACTTGAGTATTATTTTAATGAACTTCATGCATTAGAAAAGATGCTTTACGAAACAGATGTGCTCGACAATGATATTGTTGAAGTTGATTGTCTAGGGAGGAAAATTTAATGAAGATTGGTTATATTGTAAAATATGATTTAACATTTAATCCGCATTTAACAGAGAGATTTAAGTTCAGAGAAGCGACATTTACTCGTAGAATTAGTTCACGCGGCGACCGAGTTTACTCGAAAATGTTGCAATTCCCAATTGATTACGAGGAAATTGTAGATAACGCTGAAATCATGAAGAAGAATCCAAATTTAATTCTTGTGCAAGAGCCATTTTTACTCGATGATGAACTGAGAGAAAAGGTTACAAGATGGGTTGAGTGGGCAAATAAAGCAGATCCGTCAGAATATGATCCATTTGCAAAAGGAGAAAACAATGAGTGATATTAAAAACATGAAATGCTATTGTTGCAAATGCTATGATAGTTTCGATGGCTGTACAGCATGGTCATGCAAAGATGATTTTGAGATTAGTATTGATAAAATCAAGCAGGTATCGGAGGAGTATGGGATGAGTATTTCAGACATTACTGCGTTGATTGACTTTGAACGGAGAGGTGGCAGCAGATGATGAATGAAGAGATTCATGCGAAGATTGATGAACTGGGTGATTTAAAAGATAAGCCAGTAACATGGGGAGATTTATTTGAAACCTTGTATGGTATGAGTACTGAGATTATGGAAACAATACAAGCCGCAGATGAGTGTCAAAACAAGGTTGTTGATAGCTTAGGCCATCGCATGTTGGAATTATACAATGAAGCTGAATATCGACGCATGCGTAGTATGGCATTTGTTCTCGCTATGACTGGGCATACAGACCCAACTAAATGGTATCCTATTTATGAAGAGTTTTGCAAGGAGTATGATAAGTTAAATAGAAAGGAATGACATGTAATGGGGTTAGACAATGGTGTTATGTTAAAAGTCAAAAATGAAAAGGATTATGAAAAGGCACACTGCCTATTTAATCATGAATCATGGTATGAACCATGTGAATGTGAAGTGGCATACTGGAGAAAATGCTATGGCATCAGAAATGCAATTCTACGAGTGGTAGATCCAAGTGTAACAAATGAATATAGATTTCCTGTGACACTTGATAATATTGATGATATCATCAAGACATTTAAGTACTTTCTACATAAGAAAGAATGGGAAGAGGAAGCGGATACAATCTGGGAGTGGGACGAAAATACGAGACGTAATCAAGCAAGGAATTTAAGAGGATTGCGATGTTTGCGGCGTTGGCTCAGGAGACACCCAGATGATACTGCGTATTTTTATGACAGTTATTAAGGAGGGCAATATGGCAGAAAAAGATCAATTGTTGCAGAATATTTTATCACGTGTGGGACAATTTGAATATAATTTCGGATATGATTCTGTTAAGGCAATTTTTGTAAATGATTATGCATGGAAGCTGATTACAACGTACCGCATATATGAAATGCAATATTTCAATGGTGGTTATGGATGTGTCGGTAGGCTTTATGGATATTTAACGTACAGATATCATGACGATAAGAATGCGCCAGATTTTTATATTGGCGTATAACAGCACGAAATTAATGAGGTGATATTATGAAAAATGAAAAGCCTACGCGTTGTATTGATCTGTCATAAAGTATTGTCAGAGCTGCGAATATGGCTGGATGTCGTATCCAGATTGGGTTGAAACGGTAGGAGACCTTGATGGATGTTGCTTCGATTCTGGTTGCATATATGGGCTAGAAAATACTCAACCCACGGAGGAAGAGCTTGCAGAGTTTTATAGATGGGTTGATAAGTGGAATAAGGAAGTAGTTTTATGAATACTCTAAACATTGAAGCCAAGCTTGCGCAAAAATATGCAAAATGCTCAAAAAAAGTTCCCTGTATTATGTCTTGAATTGAATATCGTATATTGTTCTACAAGAGAAGTCGAGAGACAAACTAGTATTAATCATTCAGATGTCAAAAAGGTATGCGAAGGGAAAAGGCAGACTGCAGGTGGATATAGATGGAAATTTATTTATGATCAACAACAAAATGATGGTTCTATTATTATGGGGGCTATTAGTCTTGGTCTAATAACAGAAGAAGATGTTATTAAACAACTAAAATAATTTCATAGGTGATAATAATGAAGTATAAACTTATAGGCAAAAACGACAAAGAAAATTTGATTGAGCAAGTTCTACTCAATAGAGGCATCGAGAATCCAGAGGAGTATCTCTCTCTGGATTCAAGTTGCATAAATGATTATGATAACCTTGCCAATATGAAAGAGGCTATCAATTGCTTTGCGAAGCATTTTGAAAGGGGTGATTTAGTCGCTATCCTCGTTGATAGCGATCCCTGACGGATTTTCAAGTGCCGCAATGTTATATAATTATATTAAGATGTTAGATAAAGGTTATCAAGTTAGATATATTTTACATAACAATAATAAAGCACATGGTCTTGCAAAGATACATGATGGGGACTTTGACATTCCTGAAGGTACGAAGTTGTTTATAGTGCCAGATGCAGGGACAAACGATGCAGAGCAATTTAACGAGCTTATTGATAATGGTATTGATTGCATTTGTCTAGACCATCATGAAGCTGAAGATATAGCAAAATTAAATAAGGCTATTATTGTTAACAATCAAATGAGCAAAAATTACACAGATAAAGATTTTTCAGGTGCAGGAATTGTGATGGAATTTTTAAGGGCATTGGACGATTATTATATCTGTGATTATGCAGATAAATTCTTAGACTTGTGTGCTTTTGCAAATATCAGTGATGTTATGGATATACGTAATTCGCAAACAAGATACTATATTGAAGAGGGCATTAAGAATGTAAAAAATAAATTCTTACTAGCCTTAGCAAAAGCACAAGAATTTAGTACAAAAGGGGTTACGAATATACACACTATTTCGTGGTATTGGACACCTATTCTGAACAGTATGATACGTATCGGTGAAATTGAGGATAGAAATCTCGTGTTTAGGGCTTTTATTGAAACAGATGAAGTATTTCCGTATAAGAAACGTGGAAGTGATGTTGAGGTCGATGAAGATATTTATACAAGAGCAGCGAGACTCTGTAAGAATATTAAAGCCAAACAAGATAAGATGAGAGATGCTTTGTATAATGACCTCAAAGACGAGATTAATCCAGATGATAAAGTTGTTATACTTGTTGCAAATGGTGCCGATAGTGGCATTGTAGGTTTGTCAACAATGAAGTTATGTGATTATGCACAGAAGCCGACCATACTTCTTCAAGAGTACAAGGATGGTGTTCTTGGTGGTTCTGCGAGAAATTATAATGGATCTCCAGTGAAAGATTTTAAAGAGTTGGTAAATTCTGTTGGATTGTTTAACTTCGCACAGGGCCATTCAGGTGCATTTGGCATAGATATTGACGAAAATAAACTTGAAGATGCGAGAGCGGCACTTAATGAAGCTCTTAATCATATTGAATATGACGATACTATTTATGTTGATTTTATTTTTGAACCTTATGATTTAGATGCAGACTTCTTTCAGACACTTGATAAGAACCAATGGGTTTGGGGGAACGGGATTTCTGAGCCTTTGGTCGCAGTAGAAGGTGTTACGGTCTCTACAGATGAAATTGCTATTATGGGCAAGGATAAAAATTCTATCTCATTTTTTGCAGATGGCGTAAAGTATTGCAAGTTTAAACTTTCGCAAGATGATGAACTGCTGGAGTTGGCAAATGAAGCATCAGGAGAAGAAATTAAGCTTAATGTTGTTGGAAAATGCAGTATTAATGATTATGGTGGGAAAAGAGTGGCACAAATGATTATCGATGATTATGAAGTGCTTGACAAATCAGAAAAATCGTGATATAAATACAATACAAAATTAATGGAGGACAACAATGCAGATTAATCGTGTGTGGGCTATGCCGAATAGCAAGACGTTTCAAATTAAACCAATTAGAGAATTAATCAACAAATATGCATATGGGGTTATTGTAGATCCATTCGCTAATGATAGTAAAATCGGAACCATTACCAATGATTTGGATGAACAATATGATACTGATTACCACATGGATGCTTTGGATTTTTTGAAGATGCTTGGAGATAATTCTATTGATACTGTTCTGTATGATCCGCCATACTCTCCACGTCAAGTGTCAGAATGTTATACATCACTTGGCAAAACAGTAAATATGCAAACAACACAAGCATCTTACTGGAGCAAACAAAAGGAGCAAATTGGCAGAATCGTTAAGAAAGATGGTGTTGTAATTACTTGCTGCTGGAATAGCGGCGGCATTGGTAAGAAATATGGATTTGAAATTGAAGAGATTTTGCTTGTTCCGCATGGCGGTTGGCATAATGACACAATTGTAACAGTTGAAAGAAAAGTAATGTGAAAGTAGGAGGAGCACTATGACCTGTATTGAAAAGTATAACGAACAAAAAAATATAACAACCAAGATTATTAGCAATCTTAATAAGGCTAAGGGTCTTACTGCTATTGGAGAGAAAGACCCTCGCAATGATAAATATGGATTTAATTTTTACGACCATAGTATTTGGGGTGATGATATCCCTGTATATTTTCATGCGTCATATGGGTATTATGGGGATTCCGGTGGTTATAATGCTTGCTGCCCAGAGATGCAGAAGTATCTTTTAAGAGCACTTAGTCGCTATAGAGGTGAGATTGTAAATTATATTATGGAACAAGCAGAAAAAGACAAGAATGATGCTTTGTTAGCTTGCAAGCAAGAAGCCGAGAGTATTTTAAAGCAAATTGAAGAGAAGGCGTTTTGAGAGTACAAAATTAATGGAGGAGGTGTGAGAGATGGGAGATGAAGATAGAGTATATTATGTGTACATATGGTATATAGTTGATACCGGAGAAGTGTTTTATGTCGGTAAGGGGAAAGGAAAAAGATATAAGCAAGTTTCACATAGAAATAAATTTTTTACTGATATGTATAATTCTCATAATTGCACCGTTAAGAAAATTTATGAAAATTTAACTGAAGATGAAGCGTTTCAAAAAGAAAAAGACACTGTCAAATGGTTTAGAGAAAATACAAATTTTCGTTTAACAAATCAAACAGATGGAGGAGAAGGCTTATCTGGATGGGAACCATCTCAAGAATTTAGAGATAAGCAGTCAAAAATACATAAAGAGCAGTGGCAAGATGAAGAATTTAAAAATAAGATGATAGCTATTCGCACAGATGAAAATGGCCCATATAAATCACAAGAGTTTAGAGATAAAATTGCACAATTAGTACAAGGAGAAAATAATCCAAATTATAACCATAGGTGGACAGATGAAATGAAGCAACATTTAAGCAACGTTCGCAAAAGTAATGGATTGTCTGCTAATGAAAATAACCCAAAGGCAACATGCGTAATATGCGTGGAAACAGGAGAAGTTTTTAGTTGCATTAAATATGCAATGCAAAAGTATAATATCAAATGTGAAGGTAGCGTAACTGTTGCATTAAAGAACCCCGTTAGAACTGCTGGCGGAAAACATTGGGTTTTATATGATGAAAAATATCTGGATAATGATTATAGATTAAATTATCTAATCAATGTATGCTTGTTGAATGCAAAAGTTATACCGGCTATATGTATTGAAAATAAAACTGTATTCCCAAATTTGACCGAATTAGCGAAATATTTATCTGTTACATATCAATATGTAAAACGTTGTTTAAATAAAAATGGAGCGATTATTTTAAATAATAAGACCTATATTAAATTATCAGAATATAAAGAACGCGAGGTGTCATAATGGTTCATTTACATGTACATACAAAATATAGCCTTTTGGACGGAATGATGCACATTGAAGATATTGCAACTCGTCTTAAAGAAATTGGACAAGACACTATTGCAATAACAGAACATGGTAATTTATATTCAAATGTAGAAGCATATAGTAAGTTATCAAAAGAAGGAATTAAAGTAATTAATGGGTGCGAAGTTTACATTTGTGATGATGTAAATGTGAACGATAAGGACAATAGGTATTATCATTTAATTTTACTAGTAAAAAACGAAATAGGAAGATTAAATTTAAATTGGCTAGTATCTCAATCAACGCTTCATAAATACTACGGTAAGCCTCGTATTGATTTTGAAATGCTTAAAAGCCGTCATGATGGACTGATTTGTATGTCTGCATGTATGGTGGGAGAAGTTGCAAAAGCTCTGAGAAATGGTAATGAAGTATTAGCAGAACAAGTTGCGTTAAAATATAAAAATTTATTTGGCGACGATTATTACATAGAATATCAGGCACATATGGTGGATGAACAGCAAGAACTGAACAAAAAACTAATAAATTTAGCTGTTAAACTTGGAATTAAATATGTTGTCACATGTGATGCTCATTATGTTCGTGAAGAGGATCAAAAATATCATAGTGTATTTGTACAAGTTGGTAGTTCTAGAGAGGCAGGAGAAGTTTACGATGATTGTTATTTACAGTCTGAAGATGATGTAATTAAAAAATGCGTTTCCACTATGGAGTACACAAGTAGCGCTATTGCAACTACTCATGAAATTGCGAATAAGTGCGAAAATACTATACCACTTTCTGCTCCAATTATTCCACATTTTCCAGTACCAGCTCCATATAAATCAGAATTAGAGTATTTAAAGTTTCTTTGTAATGATGGGCTTAAGAAAAAAGGCTTTATGAAGTGGAATATTGATCAATGGAACACATATATGACTGATAAGATTTACGCAGAAGATGGTACATATGTTGAACGAAAACTAGTTGATTTTAATTCCGTTAGAGAGATACAACAAAAGTATATCCAAAGAGCTAGATATGAAATGAACGCTCTTGAAGCAATGGGTTTTGAAGGGTATTATTTAATGGTTCATAGTTATGTTAATGCTGCAAGGCGTAGAGGTATTGCGAGAGGTTCAGGCGGAGGATCTTTGCTGGCGTATTTATGTGGAATAGTTGATATTGATCCGATTAAGTATGGTCTTTATTTTGAAAGGTTTATTGATGTTGGTGCAATAGACCTATTAAAAGATGGCACTATCACTAAAAAGGAGCTCAAAATCCCAGACTTTGATGTTGATTTTGCTCCCAATGATAGAGAAAAGGTTGTACAATTTGTAGTTAATAAATATGGTGAAGATAATGTTGTATCATTGGGGCAGTTTTCTTACTTGTGGGCAAAGGGCGCAATTAAAGATATTGGAAGAGTGCTAGGAATTCCATTTGAAATTACTAATGAAATTACAAAGAATCTAGACGGCGAAAGTATTGAAGAAGCGCTTGATAACGGTGCTTTAGATTCATACAAGGATAAATATCCTCAGCTATTCGAATATGCATCAAGGCTGTCCGGTCTGCCTAAGTCGTTCGGAGTTCACCCATGTGGCAAATGTATTACCATTAAAGAAGCAGAATATTATAATGCAATTGAATGGAATGAAAATAAAAATACATGGGTTCTAGAGGGTGATATGCATTCCGCAGATGATTTGGGGCTCGTTAAGGCGGATTTCCTTGGGTTGCGTACATTGGATGTTATATATGACGTACTGGATATGATTGGCAAAGACTATGACTATATTGCTCCGCATAAACTTAACATGAACGACATAAAGGTGTGGAACGAGTTTGCACAGGGTCATACAAATTGTATTTTCCAGTTTGAATCACCCGGAATGAAGCAGATGTTGAAGGATATGAAATGTAGCTGCATGGATGAGTTGTCTGCTGCAAACGCATTGTATAGACCCGGCAGTAAACAATATATTCCTAATTATGTTAATAGAAAAAATGGCGTAGAAAAAATAGAATATTTACACCCAGATTTGGAGCCAATTTTGAAGTCATCTTACGGAATAATTGTATTCCAGGAGCAGCTCATTGAAATTGGCAGACTAGCTGGATTAAGAAATCCTGATGAATTAAGAAAGGCTACTGCTAAAAAGAAACCAAAATTAATGGCAAAAATTGAACCAGAGCTTAAAAACGGTCTTATGACAAGAGGATGGACACAAAAACAAGTTGATGATCTATGGGATACAATTCTTCAATTTGCAAAGTATTCATTTAACAAATCGCATTCTAGTGCATATGGACTAACTGCATATATAACTATGTATCTAAAGGTTTATCATACGGCTGAATTTTTCGCAGCATGTATTAACTCATATGACGGGGATATTGATAATATTGTTAAAACAATACAAGAAGCAAAAAGGATGAATGTTACAGTTGAATTTGCACCATGGAGAGAATCTCAAAGAAAAACAACTTGTAAAAACGGCAAAGTCATACTTGGAATTAATACAATTAAGGGTTGTGGGAGTAATGTTGCAGATGGACTAGTGGAAGTTTCGCAAAAGGATAACAATACTGCTATGGATCTTGTAAAGAATATAACCGAGAATACTAATGTTGATAAATCTCAATTCGATACATTAATTAAATTAGGATTCTTTTCTCCAGAATTTTGTTCTATCGGTACGTTATTACGCATAATCGATATGTACAATTTATATGGGTCAAAAAGAATTCTCAAGAAAGATAAGTGCTCATTGCCTCCAGAAATTCTATCTAAGTATTGTACAGAAACCGCAAAGCAGTACAAAATTACCGATTCAGACGGACTACTACAGGAACTATGTGGTATGATACCAAAGGACTGTCATGTACCATTGATGAGCGAGATTCAGTGGCAACAGGAATATCTCGGTTATTGTTCTATTATTATGCCAGAGCAGAAAGATGTAGGTTATGTAATGAACGTGGATTGCAAGTATTCTCCGAAGATCACTATGTACCTCTTAAACAAAGGGGCCACAGTCACATATAAACTTGCTAAAGCAGCTTATCAGAAGCAGCCATTTGATACAGGGGATTTTATTCAAATGCGCACAGAACAACGTAATAAGTCTAGAAAGACGGAGAATGGTTGGGAGAAGGTACCGAACGAGTACGATACTTGGATTACGGCATATATCATAAAAAATAATTTCTAGACCTCTTGACAAATCAGGAATTCATGCTATAATACAGACACAGTCAAGAGGCGATTCAAACACTTATACATACTGCGAATCGTCCTCTTGACAAATTAAAATTTTGTGTTATAATCACAATACAAAATTAATGAAGGAGAATTTAAAATGAAGATGATCCCTGAAAAAGACGGAGACTTTCGGAAGTGTTACTTCTGCGGTGGTTTTCACACCAAAGAAAATCCTGTGGCTTTTGAACTGGATGTAGATGAGACAACTATTCCAGAGAGTGAAGCAAAGTTTCTTGGCGGTTCAGTTTATTGTTGTAAAAAGTGCTTAGAGAAGGAGTGGATGGCAACATAATGGAACTTATAATTTTGGCAGTTATTGCTTTTGTTTTTGGTGGCATCTGGTGCGCTATCTTTGGAAGGAATTGGAGGAAGACAGATGATGATTCTGAATCAATACGAGATTCTTAAAAATGTAACCCAAACTTGGTGGATTATTACCCTTATGGCATTGATTGTATTTATTTTTATCATGACTATTATTGCAGCCGAAAGCGCATCAAGGTATGCACTGGCAGTCTTATCCTTTGCTATTATTTTCACCATTGTATGGGGATGGGTAGTGAGGCCCATTGTGACTAAAGAGGACATTCCAACAGGTCGTTATCGTTACGAATGCACAATTGATGATGATGCGTCATTCATTGATATTTATGAGAAGTACATTGTAGTTGAGCGACGTGGAGATTTGTGGGTTTTGGAGGATAAAGATGACACTTGATAGCTTATTCCTTTGTCCAAAGTGCCAGAGTAATGACCACGAAGAGATTAGTAAGGGATTTTGTGTTGATGACGGCAAGTTTTATGTGAAATGTCTTTGTAGTAATTGTGGATACCTCTATAAATATCGTTTTTGGTTTGACTTTTATTTGAATGAAGAAGAGGAGAATTGAAATGACTTATACTTTTGGCAGACAGGTTCCCACTGGCTATTATTCGTATCTCAATCGAAAGGGCACTCTCATCATTGGGAGGCAGACTTTTGATGGAAGATGTAATATCTTCTCTGGAACTTATGGCGAAGCAAAGAAGCGTGGACTCATCAATCGACTTGCTTTTGATGCTCCACGTATTCATCGAAATATCGCAGAGCATTATGAAGATTGGCCGGAAATTAGTCGTCCGAAGGTTGAAAATAGAATCATTGGTTTCAATGATTGGTTTGAAGGTCTGGAGGAAGCCAATCGAAATGGATGGGAACTTATGTCAACTCGTGAAAGGCAATTCGTGGTTGGTCTTGGCGACCATGTAAGACCGTTTGACTATGATTTGGGTCCTCACGATAAGGTCTATTCGCAGTATAGCTATGTGTTGCGTCGTGTCCCGCGTGACATCAATACGGATAAGGTCATCTATGAGGAGGATTGAGATGACGATTGTAAATCAGTATCCGGTTATGGCGGAATGTATCCCAGTGTGGGTAATTTTTCTGACTATTCTTGGCATTGCTATTTGTAGTTATATTTTATTTCTATGTTTATCAAATCAATGTTGGAGTGCTGTCATTATATCTGGCTGTTTCATTGCCTCTTTTTGTATCTTATTATTTTTAGGAGTACAAAAACGAGAGACCGGGCGCAATCGTTATGAGTGTTTGATTGATGGCACGACACCTTTTATTGAAGTGGCTGAGAATTATGATATTGTTGAACAACGCGGAGATTTGTGGGTTCTGGAGGATAAAGTAGATGAGTAATATTCGCTGTGATTTTTATATACAGATGTCAGAGGATAGAAAACTTTCTATTAAAGAAGGTATTACCTTGGATGAGCTTGCTTATGTCCTTTCTTCTTTTTTCGAACGCGAAGAAAATTGGCATAAAATGAAGGAATGCTGGCTTGAAAATGGGAAGTCTAAGGATTTTCGGTGCTTGATGAAGGAAGCTCTACTTGGGGCTTATGATACTTTTTGTATCAAAATGATTTGAAGGAGAACCACTATGAGAAAAATTACTATTGACGTTGATGAGTGGATCAAGGATGCAGAGGAAGGAAAGTATAAATTCAATACATCTGCTTATGCAAAGGGTTGTAATGATGTTTTAGACTATTATATTCAAAAGCTCGAAGAGGAAGCAAATAAGTTGGAACTTATTTAGAGAAAAGACTTAATGATCTCTATTTTTGAAAGGACAAATTAAATTTGTGGGGTGAAGAAAATTTGAAGATGAATATCTATAAGATTTGGGCTGATGACTGGCTCGGCTATGATACCTATGATAGCGCCATTGTTGTGGCTAAGGATGAAGAGACTGCGCGACATATCCATCCACAAGGAGAGGTGCGTGGATGGAATAAGCAGACTAATCGTTATGATAAATTGTGGTATGAGAGTGATGAGCATCTTGACAATTGGGCAATGCCAGAAAGAATAAGTGTTAGACTGGTTGGAACAACAGAAATTTTTCCCGAAGGAACAGTTCTGTGCGCAAGTTATAACGCGGGGTAACTGAAATGATTTGGATGTATTGCCCGAAGTGCGGCGCACCGATGAGAAGAGACTAGAGAATTGGCGGAAAAAAATTTTGAAAGTACTTGACAAATAAAAAATATATGATATAATATGGACAGTTGAAAGAAACAAAACAAAATTAATTGAAAAGGAGCAAGAAAAATGATTAAGTATTATCACCTGAGCGATGGCACGACGATTGGAGAGCTGCGGGGTACAAAGTATGACTGTATTAACCGGATTGCAAAGGCAATTGGTATGACAAAGAGCCTGTGCTTCGATCCTAGTAAGTATCTTATGAATGATGTCTTCAAGGCTGCGTCTAAGCCCTATGGCGGCGACGAGTACGACAAGGAATATGGCGAACAGGAAGTAAAGCGCAAGGTCATGCGGAAGTATTATAAGCAGCTTGATAGACTGTCTTCTGCGTTCGTAGAGGATCTCAATAAGGCGATGTTCGAAGCATCTTGGCGGCTTACAAAAAATTCTTAAAAACCTCTTGACAAATAAAAAATTTATGATATAATACAGATAGTCCAAGACAATACAAAATTAAAGTTCAAAATTTATTAGGAGGAACAAAAATGACGACTGAGAAAATGACAATTCATAAGGCCCTTGCTGAACTGAAGACTATTGATGCTCGCATTGCTAAGGCGATTCATGAAACTCCTTATGTTCTTGCAGTTAAGCATTCTGCGGAAAAGATTAACGGTATGACCGTTGACAATTTCAAGGATAAGATGCGTAGCGGCTATCAGAAGGCGACTAATCTTATTGCTCGTCGCGATGCAATGAAGAGAGCGGTGGTTCTTTCTAATGCGACAACTAAGGTTAAGATTGGTGATAACGAGTACACAGTGGCTGAAGCAATCGAAATGAAGAACCATGGCATGGAGTTTAAGAGTGATCTTCTGCGTCAGATGAATTCGGCGTATACAGCCGCACAGAACGAACTTGTTCGCAATGGCGGCGAGGCTCTTGAAAAGAAGGCCGAACAGTATGTTCTGGCAGTAATTGCAGCACAGCCTAAGGATTCCAAGATGTCTGTTGACAGCGATGCAATGAAGACTCTGCGTCAGACTTACATCGACAACAATACTTATGATCTCGTAGATCCTATGAATATTGCAAAGGTTATGGAAAAGCTTGATGCTGAAATCAATGAGTTTAATGCAGAGGTTGATGCGGCTCTGAGCTGCAGCAACGCACTAACTGTTATTGAGTTTGAGTATTAATTAAAATATTTGCTGCTTACCGAAAACCTTAAACGACTACTTATCTCTTCTTTTCGCCACTTAGAGTGATATAAATAAGTTAAAGAAAGTGACTACGAAACTTTATGTACTTGAATACATAAAAAGACTCCATGCTTACAGGAGTATTGATATTAAAGAATAATATGATATTAATAATAATTCTGCTGTAAAGCTTAAAGCTGAAAGTTCAAGACTTAAAGTTCAAGGATCAAAGTTTTATTTTGGTCAAAGGTCGTTGATTAAAGGTGTAAAGAGGGCATAGAAGCGTGACCGATAATATTTCATGTGGAGCCCACAAAGTTTTACAAAATCCACGATTAAAGGTTTGGGTGAGTGGTCAAAGCCCATAGGTTGACCTCGTGGCTGGTAAGTAGCAAATACAAAATATAGTGCTGGGCATCACTTAAAAGCTGCTCGATGATATGGCCCTGTAGCAGAACTGGTTTATGCAACGGACTTAAAATCCGTGCCACTAAGTGGATGCGTGTTCGAATCACGTCAGGGCTACCATTGACATTGGCAAGTCATTAAACTACCACTACCGTTTGATGTGTACCGACGGTATAAAAAATGGTAAACATCCTTCAAGGGTGGGGGATATGAAAGGTGAATCCGGCCACTTGGAGTGAGTCCTATAGCCCATGGTACTAATGGACTATGCGTGAATGGGGAACTGACCAAATATCGAAGCTTGATTCTAAACAGCCTTCTTCGAGGCGCAACAACCCTAAAAAGTACCTGAAACGCTAGGCGATTGTGGAATTCAAGCGTGTCCACCCTACTGGGCGTCCCGTGATAGCCGGTTAAAATAGTAGAAACTGTGACGGTTGGAAAGACAACAAAATATACGCCCTAGCAGCTCAGTAGGTTTGAGCTCCTGACTTATAATCGGGTGATCGTTGGTTCGAATCCAACCTAGGGTAGCTACTCAAATCTTACAACCTCCACGTGGTGAGTAGCGGGTCATGCTAATTGTAAGATATATTTGTCATTCCCAATAATGACTTAGATATAATGATATCAACATATCAAATTGGGTGTCAGCCGTCAGGCACTTTGACGGCATCATATCCTCTTTTGGTGTAAAGGTTGCACACCTCCAGTCAAGGAGCAGGAACGGTTCGATTCCGTGCAGAGGACGGCTTGACACAGCCGGAGTGTTATCTCTGGCATACGGATTAGCGTATGCAAAGCATTTGTCTTCGGATGGTAAAAATGCGAGAGAAGTCATCCCCTTGAACTTCTCACTACATACATCCCTAGTGGTTGTTATGCTGAGGCCGATGATGGGGCGGTCGTTTATAATACCCCATTCAATATGCCGCTGTGATGGAATGTATACATCTTGGTCTCAAAAACCAAGGCTCGAAAGAGATTGCGTGGTCGAACACGTCAGCGGTACCATTTGCGGTTATCCTAAACCGCATATATGGCGGATTCGTTCATTGGAAGGACACTCGGCTTTGACCCGAGAAAGGTTGGATCGTTACCAGCATCCGCTGCCAGCCGATGAAACAAAGGCTTTGTTAGGTGGTGTTTGTGGAGGCTCTACCCGTAGGTTTGATGTTATCTTGTAAAGAGATGGTTCCTGCGTCCTAACTTAGATCTTTCACAAAAACATCAACACATAATTGTCTTATCGCACCTCTGTTTAGCATTGCAAGTGCCCCAGATAAGCCTTTTGGAGAAAAATAAAATCCTATTTTTTCATAAGGGCGGACTGAATAAGTTGGTCATATTGAGTCCGTTCTAACTTTTGGTTGTAATGTAGTTGCTGAGTGGCTGATTGCTGACCACATGAAGCCATTCGGTAACGGCCAAAATATGCGGGTGTAGTATAATGGTTATTATGTCTGCCTTCCAAGCAGAAGATGGGGCTTCGATTGCCCTCACTCGCTCCACCGCTCTTGCGGATTCTCGGCGATACTTCCAACAAGTATGCGAAGGAGAAAAATGGTATAAGTCTCACAATTACTACCTGCTGCTACAGGTTGACTGAATAAAGGTAATTCTTATTAGAAAGGAGTAAGTTTATGTATCAAAACGTAATTGTTGGCGTCCCTTTGGTTGGAACTCCCGCAGAACTTTTCGGTTCCAGTCTGGAAGATTGGGCTCTGAACGAATCTGAAGTTACTCTTTTGACAGAAGAAAGATTTCTTCCTCATATTTTAGTTGAAGCGGGGATTGTGAAAAGTACTAGTGAAGTTCGCAGAAATAGACCTGACCTTTGGAGAGAACTTAATGAGTTGGATTTCTTTCAAGTAAAATGGGGAAAGAAGTTTTTGTGGATTCTCGTTGGTGAATAAAAATATCAGGATGTAGCTCAGTTGGCAGAGCAATTGCCTTTTAAGCAATGGGTCGGGAGTTCGAGACTCCCCATCCTGACCAGTAAGCCCTATTAGTTATGTTTACGTTTGTATGGTTTAGCTCATGACTGTACTGTTATCTCTGTAAAAAACTAGCGATAGCGCTGTCGTGTTCTGCGGACGTAGGGCTAAAAATATTAAGAAGGGGATAGGATTATATGAGAATTAAAAACATTAATGAAATCAATGATTTTCTTTATGCTGTAAAGCAATGTTCTGGAAATGTATATTTGACTTCTCCAGAAGGTGATAAATTTAACCTTAAATCTGAGTTTTCTCAATATGTTGCGCTAGGAGCTCTACTTGGAGATAAGGGCGATTATCTCGAACTATTTTGTGATAATAAAGCAGACGAAACTTATTTCTTTAATTTTTTCAACAATCATCCAGATATTAATTAAGGAGGTAAATATGGATACTAAAACGTTGAAAGACATTATTGCCACAAGAATTCAGGCCGAAAATGGTAACCCAACGGGAATATCATTCTTGTATTCGATTGTGCAAATGGTTAATGAACTAGAGGAATTAAAATTAGAAAATGAACGTCTTAAGCAAGAACTATGTAAGTAAATTATAACCCGTGCTATCAATGGATCGGGTAGCATGGGTTATTATTTTTTTGTTATTAGGAGTGATATGATGCGTAAGTGGAAGCAAGTAATTGTAATTTTGGGACTTTTATTATTTGTAATTATTATCAATATATTGAATAAAAAAGATTATGTAGCATCAGAAAATGCTAGTTTATATAAAGAACCTTTAATCGTAGAATATGAATCAGAAACAAACCCGCCAATCAACAAGCTTAATATTTATGAACAGGCAGTACTATATCAGGAAGAAATTTTCGAGCAGCAACAAGAAAAATTAAAGCAAGAAGAACTAGATGATATTTTATCAAAATGTAATATATATTGCGACGTGTCTGAAATTAAATTTGTAGATACAAATACACAATATACAGATTATGAAAAACAACTATTGGCCCAATGCTTGTATTGTGAAGCCGGAAGCGCATCATGGGAGTGCCAAGTAATTACATTGTCTGCCATTCTTAATCATTGTGACGAATACGGTGGATTATGGGTATTGAATTCTGAAAATCATTTTGCAGTTGCTCCATATTATCAATATGTTATGCCACAAGAAGAACAATATAAAGTTGTTGATTATGTATTATCTGGGCATAGAATTGCAGACGTTGTATATTTTAGAATACATACATTCCATAGTTTTGGTACGCCAATGTTATATGTAGATGGAGTATATTTCTCAAAATAAAATAGTGGGCAATAACCCACTATTTTTTTTATGCAATGGGTTGACAAATTGTAAATACATGATATACTAATACAGGGTAAACAATACAAAATTAATAGAGGATGGTGTATATATGAAAACAGATAAGTATATTTTAATTTATAAGCATAATGGAGTTAATAAATGGATTGACGCAAATAATCTATCACTGCTTAAAACAGTGCCGAATATTTGTGAATGGATGACAGAATACAAAATTATTGATAGCGCAACTGGCGAGGAGGTATAAGATGAAAGCGTATTTGGACAATGCATCTACAACACCTATTTGTGAAGCAGCAAAGAAAGTCATTCTAGAAAATTTGGATGAATTCTATAATCCTAATAGTTCTTATGAATCGGCACGTAATGTCAAAGTAAAGGTAGAAAAAGCACGTGAAAAGATTGCAGAGCTAATTGGGGCAGAACCTGACGAGATTTATTTTACAAGTGGATCTTCTGAGTCTAATTCATGGGTGAGGAAGAATAATACTATTTTAGGATCAACAATTGAACATCATTCAATGGCTCCACGTTTTCTATATACGGTAGACGAACATGGCATTGTAGATTTCGACGATTTAAATAAGCAAGTCGATAGATTCACAAATTGGGATCTAGTATCTGCCATCACATGTATTTATGTCAATAATGAAATTGGCACTATTCAGCCAGTTTCGGAGATTGCCAATATCGCGCATAAAAATAAATTACTGTATCACATAGATGCAACTCAAGCATTGCCACATATGAAAATTAATGTTAGAGAACTTGGTTGTGATATGATGTCAGGTTCTGGACATAAGTTTAATAGCCTTAAGGGGTGCGGCTTCCTCTATATTAAAAATGGAATTCATATGCATCCATTAATTTATGGTGGTTCCCAAGAGCAGCACGTCAGAGGCGGGACAACAAATGTACTAGGTATTCTTGCAATGGCTGCTGCGCTAGAAGATACAGTTACACACATGGATGAAAATAACGCTAAAGTCTCTTACTTATCAAAGAAATTAAAGGATAACTTACTAGCGGTAAAAGGAGTCACACTTAATGCGATTGATTCAAAAACTCCATGTGTAGAAAGTATTTTAAACCTCATGATTGACGACGTGAAAAGTTCTGACCTAGTCACAATGTGTGATCTATATGGTATTGAGATTAGCTCTGGGTCGGCATGTAACGAAGGAACGGCAGAACCATCTCATGTACTCAAGGCTATTGGACTTACGACAGAACAGGCATTAAGCAGTGTTAGAATTTCAATGTCTCATCTAAATACAGAAGAAGAAATTGACTATGTGAATAAAATGCTCCCAAAAATTATTTCCAGATTACGCCAGTAAGGTACTTGACAAATGAAGATTCCATGCTATAATAACAATACAAAATTAATTGAAAGGAGATTGACACCATGACAGAGGACAATCGTATTAAGGAAGAAGCCAAGAAGCAGAGAAATTTTTGGACATGTCCACGACCAGTGACTAAGGTTCTGCGCAATGCTAAGGCTTATAGCCGTGCCAAGGATCGTAAGGATAAGCGATTGTATGAGGAAGATGTAGAGGATGTTGTCGAAGAAAGATAAAAGTTATTTTAGGGCATCTGCAGCCGTTAGCACAATGTCGGACTTTAAAAGAGTAAATGTAGGAGCGGTATTGGTTTATAAACACAGAATCATTTCTAGCTCTTGCAATTCTCAGCGAACGCATCCTTTACAGCAAAAGTTGAACAAAGAGCGATTTGAAGAGGAAACTCCTGCAAAACTGCATGCTGAAGTTAGTTGTCTTATTCCACTGCTTGGGAATAAAGACATCAGATGGAGAGATTGTGAACTCTATGTATACAGAGAATATAAGCGTGGAGGGCTGGCGATGAGTCGGCCTTGTAAAAGTTGTATGAAACTAATAAAAGATTTAGGTATAAAAACGATACACTATACTACAGAGAATGGATACGCCGAAGAGGAGGTGGTATAATCAATGATTAACGTGAAAGAAGATATGACAGGCTGGGTCATGTCTGAGCATGGTGTTCCAAAGAGTAGATGGGTTGTATTAGAAAGAGCCGATGATAAAATATATTCTAATGGAAAATCTAAGCCAGCATGGATTTGTAAATGCTCTTGTGGCACAAGTAACCCAACAATCGTGTTACAAGACAGCTTAAGAAATGGTCGTACATTAAGCTGCGGTTGCCTCACTAGAGAAAACGTAGGTCAAGCGCATAAAAAATATAATGAATTCGATTTATCCGGAGATTATGGGATAGGATATACACTGAAAAATGAGCCATTTTGGTTTGACAAAGAGGATTATGATAAGATTAAGAATTATACATGGCATTATGATACGGGCGGATATGTAGTGACGACATCATATAATCCAAAGAAGCATAAAATATCTTTGCATAGATTGGTAATGAATGCTTCTGATATAGATATAGTAGATCATATCAAGCACCTTCCAAGACAAGAGCATAAAATTGATAATAGGAAATCTAATCTAAGATTTGTGACGCAGCAGCAGAATATACTTAATAGTTGCACTCAGCGAAACAATACAAGTGGCTATACTGGAGTGATTTACATTAAAGGAATAAAAAAATGGCAAGCAAGAATTGATATTAATGGTAAACGCAAGTCTTTAGGGTGTTACTATGACATAAATGATGCAATAGAAGCAAGAAAATTAGCAGAAATTAAATATTTTAAAGAATATTTATATAAAAAGGAGTAACAATTATGAAAGAAGCATATTCCGATCTATGCAAAGCATGTTATATTCGCATTATGAAGCCTTCAAAAAAGGAGATTAAGAAAATTGTAATGACACCATATGAAGCAGAGTGTGATTGTTGCCATAAAACAAAGCCAATTGTGGATTTTGTGGAGGATGATTAATGAAGGGCATTTCGTCCAAAGAAATTATTATGACAGAGATCAAGTCTCTAAAAGGCGAAACATTTTATGTTACAACAACAGCTTTGCGCGACATATATTATATTTATAAAATTGCGGACAATGTTGCTACAAAACTTGGCAGTGGAAAGAGCCCAATGGTTTTGGAAGATAAGTACATTGGAGACCGAGATAAAGCATTAAAAAGATTGGAGAAAATGATAGATGGGCAATGAATATAAAGATTATTATGAAGACCTTTATTGTGAGTTTGAAGACAGAGTTGAGGCGCTAGATTTTCTACCGGATGGCTGGGTTAATAGTTTTGTGCCAAAGCTGAAAGAAGAACTCTTTGGTATTATTGGTAGTTATACTGAAAACTTTGAAATTGTGCAAGCGAAGGAAAAGTGGGGAGAACTAAGAGTGTATTGGTGCTGGGAAGACAAAGATTATTCCGACCTAGAAGTTGCTGATATGAATGAATTATATGACAAGATTGAAAATACACTTGAAAAATACGCCACTATTAGCCGGAAAACTTGTGCGGTGTGTGGAAAGTTAGCGACGTCATATACGACTGGATGGGTACTTCCTGTTTGTGAAGAATGCAAGGAGGAGGCATAATTATGACAGAAGAAAATAGTATAAATATGGAGGGCAAAGATGACATCTGAAACTAAAATCTTAGTTTTTCAAAAGCTTTTAAATGAGTTTGAAACAGAAGAAATTAAACTATATTGCGAGGATATGATTGAACAAATTCCAAATTACATATTTGATATGCCAAGTAGTACAACAGGTAGGCACCATAATAAAACACAATGTATGCTTCATGGGCAAATTTACCACATCATTATGTTTGGAACAATTGCAAATTATAGACTTGGACTTAAGTATAATAAAGAAAAGAAGTTCCCAGACCCAAGAATTAGAGATGCTATTAGATGTACAGCGATTTTCCATGATGCATTGAAATGTGGCGACGGAACATCTCAATATACGGTTCATGAGCATCCTCTTCTCGCGGAAGAATGGATAAGAACAGCAAAAGTCAAACATGATATTGATTCAGAAATTAAAGAGTTTATGGCACATCTTTGCGCAGCACATTCAGGAGAATGGACAACTGCAAGACGTGGAAGTAAGACCGTTCTTCCAGAACCTCAGAATGAAGCTGAAATTTTTGTTCACGAATGTGACTATCTTGCAAGCCGTAGCGATATTGATATGACAATTCCAGAATATTTGAATGAAATTTTCTCAGAATCTGACGTCAATGCAGTTAACAATTTTGATGTAGATAATTATGTAATGCAGTTTGGCAAATACAAGGGACAGAAAATTATCGATGTGTATCGTGAACATCCAGACTATTTGCAATGGTGTGAAGAAAACATTGGCCGCAGAGATGTTCTAGATGCTATTGCAGCTTGTAAGAAGAAAGCGGAAGAAAAGATTGAGGCTGATGACGATATTGATTTGTAATAAATGGAGCTATTAATGAGCTTACAAATACACTCAATGAGTGTAAAGTTTGTAATTGGGTAGCAAAAACATCTACATGGAATTAATAAGGAGAATAACTTATGAGCACGAATTTTTATATGATTACAAAGAACAAAAAGCTGGCTCAACGGTATGCCCCGTATTCTTATGAACTTACAGATGAGCCATATTTTGGATATGAGATTCATGTAGCCAAGACCAGTTGCGGCTGGCTTCCGGCTTGGCAGGGGCATAAAGATGGTATTAACTCTGTAGCAGAATATAAAGCTGCATATGATACTGGTGAATTTAAAATCTATGATGAATATGGGACAGAGTACAATTGGGACGCTTTTGATGATAGAGTGATTAAGTTTAATGGCGGCGTTCTTGGAGCCAAGAAGCCAGAGAAGATTGAACAAGACAAAGATTCTCGCTGGTATGATAAAAATCTTCCAGACTATGGCCCAATTAGTCATATTCCAGGAAGCTTGCAGAGCTATAAGTTTGATAATTGGTTTGCAAATGACCACTTCAAAGATCCTGATGGATTTGAATTTTCAATGAGGAGATTTTCATAATGTATCATCTTGAACTTAGAGATTTTATTTTCTCCCATGAAAACTGGGAAGAACTACTTACAACTGATCCTTACAACCTAAAGATTTCTCGTGATGGCGATTATATCATGTTCAAGTATAATCAGCTTTCTTCTGACTTTACAATTCCTCTTGTTCGTGAAGCGAGGGGTATTATTTTTAGAGAATACAATTGGGAGTGTGTATGCCGAGGGTTTGATAAATTTTTTAATTATTCTGAACCTAATGCTTGTAATATTGATTGGAGCACAGCTTCTGTTCAAGAAAAAGTTGACGGATCACTTATCAAATTTTGGTATGATAACGGTTGGCACATTTCAACCAACGGTACGATTGATGCTTTTAAAGCAGAACTTAATGATGTCAAATATCCTACTTTTGGTGCTTTGGTAAAAGATGCTATGCCAATGTCATGGGGGGCATGGGAAGAAACAGCAGATCCGAAGTGCACATATATGTTTGAACTTGTGTCCCCGTATAACCGCGTCGTAATTCCATATGAAGAAACTAAGCTATATTTTCTTGGTATGCGTGATATGGAAGATGGGAGAGAATGGAATCCAGAAGATTCTGATATGAGCTATGCTTTTGAAATGCCCAAGCGTTATCCTCTTCATTCTCTTGAAGATGTACAGAAGGCAGCAAATGCACTTCCATGGAATCAGGAGGGCTATGTAGTTTGCGACAATAACTTTAACAGAGTAAAAATTAAAAGCCCGCAATACGTTATGGCTCATTATGCTCGCAATAATGGCGTTGTCAATACAGAACGCCTTGTTCAAATTGTGCTTGATGGAGAACAGGAAGAATTCCTTACTTATGCATCCGATTATGCTGACGAGTTGAAGAAAGTGGAAAAAGCAATGTATGAAATTGGATACAAAGCACTTGATAGGCTGAAAGAAATTTTTAACATGAAAGAGTTTGAAACTCGTGGTGCTTATGCTCGTGAAGTTATGAAATACCCAATGTATATGAAGGATTTTCTATTCCATTGTTTTGATTCTAAGATTTTTTGGGACTATGCAAAGTCTTGGGATGCAAATAAATGGGTTAAAGCCATCAATGAATTGAAAGGAGAATAAATTATGAAGAAAGAAACCGCCGGATGCTTAGCATATGTACTTGCTTTAATTGTTATATTTATTATTTGCCCTTTACTGTGCTACTTCTGTGGATGGGTTACAGGACATATTTTGAAGTTTTTTATTGGCAACATTGTTATTAACGGAATGAATTATCTGTTTAATACAACAAGATTCACTACGGATATGTTACCAACAATTTGCGGTACGCTTGGCGTAATCGGCTCGTTCTTTAAGAGCGCAAAGATGAGTACAGATATTAAGAAAGGATAATGACATGAATTATCATTCTAATGAATGGATCATGGATCGTGTTCAAGAACATTATGACGAAGCACTTACAATCGTTCCAGAAGATAGAATTGTATGTCTAATGTTATGCGGCGCACAAAATTATGGACTAGAAACGGAGAAATCAGACATTGATACTAGACTGGTTTTAACTCCATCATTTTATAATATAGCAATGAACAAGCAACCAATTAGTACAACTCATATAAGAGCAAATGAAGAACATATTGATTTGAAGGATTTGCGACTGATGCTAAACACGCTTCGTAAGCAGAACTTAAACTTTCTAGAATGCTTGTTTACACCATACTATCTTATAAATCATATGTATGAAGATGAATGGAATTGTCTTCTTGAAGAACGAGAAGCTATTGCACATTATGATCCTGTTAAGGCCGTTAAATCAATGTGGGGATTAAGTCATAAGAAGTATGAACAGCTAGAAAACAATTCTCCGTCGCATGCTATTGAAATTGCAAAGTATGGATACTCAGCAAAAGAACTTCATCATTTATTGCGTATTGAAGAATATCTTGAAAGATATATTAATGGAGAGCCTTATGAAGATTGTTTGCTATCAAATATGCCTGATTTTCTCAAAGAAGTAAAGCTTGGAAAAGCGTTTGATTTAAAAGAAGCTAGGACGAAAGCAATCACGGCTATTAATCATATCGATGCAATGTGTAACCAATTTTTGGAATATGAATGGCCTATTAATGAAGATGTTGATAAGTTATTAGACGGTGTACAGTATGAAATTATGAAGATTGCAATTAAGAAAGAGATTGGTGATTAAATGATTAACATTCGTCAAGACTTGATTCAAAAAGAACTTGAAAGAGGCTGCACTAATAGGCTTACGTTTCGAAAATTAAAGCCTAGCAACAGATTTATTGATAAGCTTTTTAATCATTACTATGTTGTCGAACATACGGAACATTTCTATGATTCTGAACCAGAATATGATGATGAAGAATTCAACATGTATATGGATTACGATTATATTCATCATAGAATAGATCCTGTTTCTGGCACTGCTTTTTTCAATACAATTCTCAATTCTGAAGAAATTGTAAAAGAACAAGAAAATTTCCGTTTTTCAAAAGAAGAACATACGATGGAAGAACTTAAGCAAGCGTATGATAAAATTACACAACAGAGAAAAGATTATGAGTCACACAGAATTGAGTTTAACAATTGGATAGAACCTTATTCTGAGGGCATTTGGAGGATGTTTCAGAAAGATGTTGATAAAATTAGTAGAGAACATCTTGAAGACACGAAAAAATGTAGCGCAAGTTATAATGGCAGACTTTACATTGCAGAAGATGAAGATTCAATTTTCATTTATTACTACGGCAGAGATTTTGCAATGGTAGATTATTGGTGGATTTTTAAGAGAAGAAGGAGAAAATAATGGTTAAGTGTTTTGTCATGTGTGGGCTCCCCGCAAGTGGAAAGAGTTGGCAAGCCAAGAAACTTGCCGAGGAATATGATGCAGAAATTTTCTCTAGTGACTCATTTCGAGAGGAAATGTTCGGAGATGTGAATCATCAAACAGATAATGATACTCTGTTCAAGGAACTACATAAGCATATTAGAGAGTGTCTTGTTTCTGAAAAGAATGCGGTGTACGATGCTTGTAATATTTCATACAAGCGCCGTATGGAGTTCCTTAAGTCTCTTAACAAAATTTCTTGTGAGAAAATTGTAATCCTCATGGCAACGCCTTATGAAGTCTGTCTTGAACGTAACGCACAACGAGAGCGTAAGGTTCCAGAAGAAGCTATCAAGCGTATGTACATGAATTTTCAATGTCCATATTATTTTGAAGGATGGAATGAAATTAAAATCGTATACAAAAATTTTATAACTAAGCCTAGATTTAATAGAAAGTCATTCGAATCAATGGCAATAAATTATATGAAAAAATTTAACCAAAATAACCATCATCATCTTTATGACGTATACGACCATTCTAAAGCTATCATGTTTCAATATCAAGAAGGGGACATTCGTAGAGTTGCAGCAATGCTTCATGATTGTATGAAAAAGAAAGTCCAAACAACAGATGAAAATGGTATTTCTCATTATTATCGTCATGAGAATGTATCTGCATATTATGTCTTAACACATCCAAATATTGTTGATTGTGAAACATATGATGAAATGCTTAAAATAATTTTTTATATTACATATCATATGATTGCTCACAATATTAAATCTTCCAAATCAATTGAAAAATATAAAGATATATTTGGAATAAATTTATATGAAAACATTATGGACTTTGCAGAAAAAGATAAAATCGCATCAAATGTAGCCATTTTTAATAAAAACAAAAATAATATATATATTAAAAAAGATGATTATACAATTGGATACACTAGATTAGGAGATATGTTTTTGGTTGATACAGAAGATGTTAATCTCGTATCTCAATATACATGGTGCACAAAAAATAAAACAAAGAAAGATTATAGATTAGTATCTTTAAGCGATGGAAAAATGAAATTTATGCACAGATTAATTATGGGAGTAGAAGATTCGTCTATCGTTGTAGATCATATCAATCATAGGCAATTTGATAATCGAAAGTCTGAATTACGAATATGCTCTAGTATTGAAAATTCATATAATACATCGTTATCTAAAAATAATACATCTGGCAAAAATGGTGTTAGCAAAATGAATAATGGTAAATATAGAGCGTACATATTTCAAAATTATAAACAAATTCATTTAGGGGTATATGATACACTAGAAGAAGCTTCTGCTGCAAGGGATCGTGCTAGTATTTTATTATATGGTGAATTCGCAAATATAAATGTATAAATGTTTATACACATTAACCAATTGGTACAGCATTTTCGCCGTACCTTTTGTGCAATATGCCAACTTGACAAATAGTAGATTCGTGCTATAATAATGGCAGAAACAAGAACAATACAAAATTAAAGGAGGATAAATATATGAGAACTATTCGTAGAGGAGTATTTGAATCGAACTCATCCAGCACACACAGCATTGCAATTAGTAAAGAAAAGGTTCCAAATGTAGCTGGTAGGCATGTTTATTTCGGGGCTGGTGAATACGGTTGGGGACAAGATTGTGTAGGAGATACCGCATCATATTTGCATACGGCAATTGTTGATTCTTCTACTCCCGCACAATATGAGGAAAGAATCAATAAAATTAAAGAAATTCTTGACAGGTATGGTGTGCAATATGAATTCGCGCCAGTTGAATATAAGAAGTCTGAGTACAATCCTGATTATGAGTATATTGAGTTCGCATCTCCTCGTTATCGATGGGCAAACGTTGACCATGCCGGTGAATGTGCAAAACTAATTAATGCACTGCTTGCAGATGAAGATCTTCTAATTAGATATCTTTTTGGTAATAGTTGTATCTACACTGGGAATGATAATTCTAATGAACAAGAAGATATGTGCTATTGCGCTGAGACAACTATTTGGGATTGGGATAATAATGTGATAGTCCCAAATTCAAATCACGACGCAGAACATTATGATTACTTTTTTAAGGGGAATTGATTATGAGACAGATTAGAAAGAATGTATTTGAAACAAATAGTTCTTCTACTCATTCACTAACAATGTGTACAAAAGAAGAATATGATAATTGGAAAAGCGGAAAACTTATGTTTGATATAGATAGTAAGGAATTTGTATCTCCGCTAGAAGTAACAAGTAAAGATTTCAAGGAAGCGGAAATTAATTATGAATCCAGCAAACGAAAATATCAGAAAAATTGGGATCAGTTGACTAAAGAAGAACAAGAAGAATACACGCTTGAGTATGTTAAAGAGAACAGAGCACTGTATGAAGTTGTAACATATCCAGAGTGGCTTGATAGAAACGGATATCTAGACACATTCTATAGAGAGTATATTACCCAAAACAACGAAAGAATTGTAGCTTTCGGCGCTTATGGATACGATGGTTAAGGAGGAAAATATGAATCTTATTGGCAAGTATCAGAATGGGAATTATGCCGTGAGTTTGTACGATGATGGCACTAAAATTCGTGAGAACGATTTGGATAACCTGACTCCTGCATTTGCAGAGAACTGTGATGTTAAAATTACAGATAAGTGTGATGGAGGTTGCGCATTCTGCTATGAAGGGTGTACGCCTAATGGCAAGCATGGTGATATTCTAAAACCTAAATTCCTAGATACCCTTCATCCATATACTGAACTGGCCATCAATGGCAACGATCTTTCTCATCCAGATTTGGTTCCTTTCATGTACAAGATGAAAGATAAGAATATCATTCTCAATATGACAGTGAATCAGATTCATTTTGAAAGATATTTTGATACAATTAAAGACTGGATTGACAAAAAGCTAATTTATGGACTTGGAATCTCTTTGCGTAAGCCGACATATGAATTCATTGATATGATTAAGCAGATTCCAAACGCTGTTATTCATGTAATTAATGGCATCGTTTCTATGCCAGATCTTGATGCTCTTGCTGGAAATGGACTCAAAATTCTTATTCTTGGATATAAGAATCTAAGACGTGGTGAAAGTTATTATGAGAGTCACAATGAAAGTGTACTTGGATTACAGGAAGATTTAAACCGCTACCTCTTCCCTGAAATTATCGGGCACAGTTGGTTTGATGTTGTGAGTTTTGATAATCTAGCAATCGAGCAGCTTCATGTTAAAGAGCATATGTCTAATGAGCAATGGGCTAGTTTCTTTATGGGAGAAGATGGTGATTATACTTTTTACATTGATATGGTTGAAGGAATGTTTGCAAAAGATTCCTTGTCTATGGAACGTTATCCTCTTATGGATAATATTGATGACATGTTTAACTTTCTGAGAAATAAGAAAGGAGAGTGATGTTAACTATGAGTCAGATTTTCTATATTTCTGACCTTCATTAGTTGAAGGATTTAATGCATAATAATGTAATTAGATTCGATAATAGACCATTTGAGACCATTGAAGAAATGGATGAAACTCTAATTAACAATTGGAACTCTGTTGTTGGAGCAGGAGACCATGTATATCATCTCGGAGATTTTTGCTGGGGCAAGAAGGATAATTGGATTAAGTATCTAAAGCTTCTAAATGGTAATATTCATATCATTAAGGGCAATCATGATTTGAAGGATTATCCATCTGACGTTAAGAAATATATCGTAGAAGCGGTTGATTATAAAGAAATTACAGACTGTGGGCGGCATGTTATTATGTGTCACTATCCAATTATGTGTTATAAAGCATCTTATAATCCGAACTGCTACATGCTGCATGGACACACTCATATAACAAGAGAGCAGGATTTTGTTGAAAAGTGGACGAAGGAGCTAAAGGATAGCAAACAAACAAATAGTGATAGCTGCGGCAATATTATCAATGTTGGTTGCATGATGCCTTGGATGGAATATTGGCCAAGAACACTTGATGAAATTATTGAAAGGAGCAAGACTAATGCAAAATAAAATTATTGCGTTGATTCTAACTGTATTTCTTGTTTTTTGTCTAGCTGGGTGTAGTGCAACATCTGCTGGTTCTAAAAGTTATACAACACGCACCAATGGTAGGCTACAGCCTACAATGATGCAAAATTTATATTATGATACAAATACAAAAATCGTATATATACTTTTTAATGAATGTGCGGGATATTCTGGCTACGGTTATATGTCCCCTTATTATGCACCGAACGGAATGCCGTATGTTTATAACGTACAAACCAATAGCCTAGAAGAAATTATTAAGGAGAATGAGTGATGGATAAAACTACACTTGGCGACCGTATGAAAAATAATTACGAGAATATCAGCCGATATTATCTAACTCGTAGAATGCCTGTAATTGTGAGGCTGGACGGCTGTCATTTTCATACATTTACTAAAGGTTTTAAGAAGCCTTTTGATGAAATCCTTGTAAAGACCATGCAAGAAACTATGAAATACCTCTGTGAGAATATTCAAGGCTGTGTACTTGGCTATACTCAAAGTGATGAGATTTCTCTTGTACTTACAGACTATGCGGAGCTTACTACAGATGCTTGGTTTGGAAACAATCTACAGAAAATATGTAGTGTATCTGCAAGTATGGCTACTCTTGCGTTTAATAAAGCTTTTACTCATAACGTTTCAAAACAATCTAAACGACTTTACACAGAATACCTTGAAGAAAAAGATGCTTCTTATATTGAAACTCTTGAAATTGCAATGAATAAAGGTGCAATATTTGATTCTCGTGTTTTTACTATTCCGAGAGAAGAGGTTTGTAATTATTTTCTATGGCGACAGCAAGATGCCACTCGCAACTCTATCCAGTCTGTAGGTCAGGTAAACTTCAGTCAGAAGGAACTTCACGGTAAGTCTTGCAACAACATTCAGGATATGCTTATGACTCAGAAGGGCATAAACTGGAATGATTATTCTACAACTCTAAAGCGTGGTAGTTGCTGCATTAAGATTGATGATGGTATTACTAAATACGATGAAGTTGGAAATATTAGTGATTATATTCAGAGAAGCAAGTGGGTTATTGACAACGAAATTCCTATCTTTACTCAAGACAGAAACTATGTCGAGAAACTAATTTGAGGTAAGATTATGACTACTATTTATAAGTGCGACACTTGTGGGCAAGAATTTAAGAACTCGAAAGAATGCAAGATGTGCGAAGTGTCCCATATGACTCCGATAGATAGAATTAAGTATATGATTCTGCTCAATAATCGGAAGATGGTTTGCGATTATTGCGATAAGAGTTATTATGTGTACGGCTGCGAAGTGGATTGTGACTGTAAAGAATGCGGGTACGCAAACATGTATAAGGACTTTGTTCCGACGAAACCTTTGCATGATAAGAGTATAAGCGGAGTATAAAAGGAGTTTATGTATATGAATAAAACTGAAATTCTAAATGCTAAAATTACTAGCACTAAACTTGGTGAAGATCATGGCTGTCTAACCGCAAACCTGTTTGTCGAAGGAAGAGGGTGGGCATGTACTTTTGGTGGCTATTGTCTCGACCATTGGTTTGCAGAAACTGGAGAGCACCATTCATCTGATGGCTATGGTGCAATTATTGAGCTTATGAAAACACTTGAAGTAGAATCTTGGGAAGAGCTTAAGAACAAATATGTGCGCGTTGAAATTGAAGGATGGGGTGGAAAGATTCTTAGAATTGGGCATCTCATGAAAGATAAATGGTTCAGCTTTAAGGATTATTTTGAACAAGTAAAAAGAATGCAAGAGGTCAAGGAGGGTTAAATATGATTAGTAAGGAAACATTTGTAAATACTATGAACAAGCTGCGGGATCTTGATAGAAAAATGGACGCAGTAGATAAAGCGTTTAAGGCATTAGATTCAGACTTCTGTAATTTTTATGTTACGGGTATTTTTGATACTACATTTGATCTTCTTAAAGAAGCAATGAATGACAAGGACAACTGGATTGAATATTTTGTCTATGAAAGAGATTGGCTTAGAGATTTTAAGCTTGGTGACGTCGAAGTAAATGGTGAGCCAGTGAAGATTTATTCGTGGGGAGATGTCTATGATTTTATCGTAACGGAGGATAAGCATGTTTAAGAAATTGTTGTGGGAAATTTTATTCAGATATAAAAATTCGCGACAAAAGAGATTAATTCGAGTATACAAGAAAAAGTATCCAGATTATATCGATGATGAATACAATTGTGGTAATTTGAAATTTATCTGGGGCATTAAATCTTATGATGACATGTCTTCATCTGACGCAAACATGTGGACAATGAATGATATTGATATTTATTACGATAGAGATACTAAACAGTATAGTTTAGGGGTTGAAACCATATATATGTTTGACGATACACAAGCTGAATGCGCATATTATAATAGCTTACTAGAATCGTTCACTAAATATATGAAGGAAAATGGACTGGACACAGAACGAAATTATTGCACGTTTTGTTCTGGCCTAGATCTAAGTCTTAAGGCTGATTCTATTGAGGAGCTTTATGCCAGATTTAAAATTGCCGTAACTGGATTGTGTGCGGTGTGCGAGGAGATAGGTAATTATGAATATCATTAACAATTACTCCACAACCATTGTGTCTATTTTTCAAGATGTTATTAATAATTACGAAAGAAACCTTGAGATTATCAAGCAAGCAGAAGAAGAGCTTATGGATCTAGAACATGAAATTGAGTTATCTGCCCCAAAAGATATGTATAAAGGATACTTGGCATATAAAGAAGTTAGAGATGTACGTATTAAAAGGCGCAAAGCCAAAGAGGAGAACGAGCTTCTCAAAGATATGTATGATTATCTCAAAAGCCAGCAAGGACAATCATTCAAGAATAAGATTCAATCTATTCAGGGTGCGTCAGTAAAACTACGTGACGCACAAGAGCATAGAACCTATATCCCAAGACAGAGAAGCGATTTGACGATTACAAATCATACAAGCATTGCGCACAAGCCATTTGAGGAAATGCTAAGTGATTTTAATAAGATTAAGGTAAGTACTCAGAATGGTAAGTTAAGAAAATAAGTGGTGGAGAGGAATGGGTATTTATTATTTTACAAGACCAGATCAGATGGTTGGGCATAAATTTACTGATGATGTTGCAGTCGTATGGGCAATGAGTAAGAAATCTGCAATCAAGAAGTTCTCTGTGCTATATGCAGATGTGCAGGAGAATGAAGTCGATAAGATTGGTTTCTGGACTCGTGCCAGAGTTTTAACAGATTATTAACGGAGTGATTTAATGAATAAGATTGATAGAGTTCGAGAATTAACAGAATTTCTTAATAAGGCAGCGGACGTATATTACAATACCGGCGATACAATTATGGAGGATCATGAGTTTGATACACTCCTAGAAGAGCTTTGTTCTTTAGAGCAAGAAACTGGATTTGTTATGGCAACTTCGCCTACGCATAAAGTTGGATACGAAGTAAAATCAGAACTACAGAAAGTAACACATAATCATCCTATGTTGTCTTTGGCAAAGACTAAAGATTGGAATGAGTTCATTATGCATTTTGGGAGCAAAGATGTCATAGGAATGTTAAAGATGGATGGATTAACTTGCAGCTTAAGATACATTGACGGTGAGCTAGTATCAGCAGAAACTCGTGGCAACGGAGAAATTGGTGAAGACATTTTTCACAACATCAAAACCGTAAAGACAGTTCCACAGAAGATTCCATATAAGGATGAACTCATTGTTGATGGCGAGATTATTTGTACATATGAAGACTTTGAGCCATTCTCTACTGAATATAAAAATCCAAGAAACTTTGCTTCAGGAAGTATCAGACTGCTTGATCCAAACGAGTGCGCAAAAAGACCTCTAACTTTTGTGGCTTGGAATGTAATCAAGGGCTTTGATAATGAAAATAGCTTCTTGCGTAAGCTAGTACTTATTGATGAGTTAGGTTTTACTGTTGTTCCGTGGACTAGTTCTTTTGATTGGGATGCGAAGGAATTTTTGGTCAATAAGGCTAAGAAGCTTGGATACCCAATTGATGGTTTGGTTGGACGCTTTGGTGATATTAAGTATGGGGAGAGCCTTGGAGCAACATCACATCATAGTAATGCAGCTTACGCATTTAAGTTCGGTGATGAAACTTATGAAACGGTACTAAGAGATGTTGAGTGGAATACGACAAGAACCGGAATTATTGCTCCAGTAGCCGTTTTCGATGAGGTTGACCTAGACGGAGCCTTGACTACAAGAGCTACACTTCACAACCTTTCCATTATTGAGCAACTTGAGCTTGGTATTGGAGATACTATTACGGTGTACCGTAGCAATATGGTAATTCCAAAAATTGATGACAACCTAACCCGTAGCAATACATTAAAGATTCCTACTACCTGCCCATGTTGTGCCTATCCTACAGAGGTCAAGTATACAGACAATAGTAAGGTGCTAATGTGTACTAATCCAGATTGTCCAGCAAGAAACCTTGCTAAATTTGAGCACTTTGTTTCTAAAAAAGCAATGGATATACAAGGACTTAGCTCCGCAACCCTAGAGACGTTAATTTCGCATGGTTTTATACACAAGTACAAAGATATCTACCATTTAAGCGACCACAGGAGTGAACTTATTAGGCTTGATGGATACGGCGCAAAGTCTATTGATAATCTATTGGAATCCATTGAAAAATCAAGGAACGTGAAGCTAGAAAACTTTATTACAGCATTATCAATTCCTAATATTGGGTTGTCTGCGGCAAAGGCTATCAGTAAGAAATTTAATGGTGATCATTATGAATTTATACAGGCATTGTCCAGCGATTATGACTTTAGTCAGATCGATGATTTCGGAGAGATTACGAATAAATCATTGCACGATTGGTGGAAGAGTAAAGATCCAATGGTAGAGCTATTGCCTATGGAGATGAATTTTATTGTTGAAGAGAAGAGTGCCGATAATTCGTTAAGTGGGCTTAAATTTTGTATAACCGGGGCTTTTAGTCAACCACGAGACGAGCTTAAAGCAATACTTGAATCTAAAGGAGCAAAGTTTATTAGTTCTGTAAGTAAAAATCTCGATGTGCTTTTTGTTGGAGATAAAGCTGGTAGCAAACTTGCTAAAGCACAACAACTTGGAATTAAAATTGCAGACGAAAACGAACTAATGAAGATATTGGGCGATTAAATTTTGGGTAGCAGTATAAAAAATTGTATTGTCACCTCTTGACAAATAAGAAAAAATGTGATATACTAATAACACTTAAAAAATACAATACAAAATTAAAGAATAAAATATCATACGAAACGGTAAGAAACAAAATTTTCAGAAAGGAGGTAATAGTTGATGAAAATTTTAAGAGCATATAAATACCGGATATATCCAAATCAAGAGCAAGAAATTTTAATTCAAAAAACATTTGGATGTGTAAGGTTTGTATATAATCAGGCACTTTCATATCGTCAAGAATTATATAAAACCAAAAGAAAAAATATCAGTAAATTTGCTTGTGAACAGTATATGATTCAAGTTCTAAAACAACAATATGAATGGTTGAGAGAAGTTGATAAATTTGCATTATCAAGTGCAATTTGGAATATGGATTATGCATATCAAAAATTTTTCAAAGAACATGCAGGCTTCCCGAAGTTTAAAAGCAAACATAATCACAGAAAATCATATACAACAAAAATAACAAATAACAATATTGCAGTTTCTTTTGAGAACAATAAAATTAAGCTTCCAAAGTTAAGTTGGGTTAAAGCAAGGATTCATCGTAAATTTGTTGGCAAAATTAAACAAGCAACAGTTTCACAAAATCCATCAGGAAAATATTTTGTTTCTGTGTTAGTAGAAGAAGAACATCGTCCATTATTAACAACCGGTTCTACTATTGGACTTGATCTTGGAATTAAAGATTTGGTTATTACCTCCAATGGTAAAAAATATGCAAATCCAAAAATCTTAGAGAAGTATAAAAAGAAACTTTCTAAAGAACAACGAAGAATGACTCATAAACAAAAAAGTTCAAGTAATTATAACAAACAACGCATTAAAGTTGCTCGTATTTACGAAAAAATCCATAATATCAGATTAGATTATCTACACAAAATATCTAATGAAATTATTAGCGAAAACCAAGTAATAATTTCTGAAGATTTATCCATATCTAATATGATGAAGAACCATAAGCTAGCAAAATCAATTAGTGATTGTGGCTGGTACGAGCTAACGAGGCAATTAGAATATAAGGCAAAATGGAATGAAAGACAATATATCAAGATTGGAAGATTCATTCCATCGAGTCAAATTTGCAATTGTTGTGGATACAGGTATCCAGAAACAAAAGATTTATCGGTTAGAGCATGGACATGTCCTAGTGGTGGAACAAAACACGACCGAGATATTAATGCGGCTAAAAATATTTTAGACGAAGGATTAAAATTTGTGGTGTGAAAAGACATAAAATATAGGGTAGGAACTGCCCGAATTAACGCCTGTGGAGATAGTAGGCTACGAGGTCTGAGAAGCAGGAAGCTAATTAATTTTAAACAATTGGTAGTTCACAAATATTATAATCGTGCTATAATAACAGTACAAAATTAATGAAGGAGGAACAATATGGACGAACAGAATGTAACGCAAATTGAAGAACAGGAGCAAGAGAATCCTACAACAGAATCAGAAGAGGCTGTGGCAGATGAACTAAAGGACAAGATTTCTGAAACACTAGAAAAGATTCGCACACAAAACATGCTACTCGGCGCTCGTGCTATGACGGTAACAATTGCAGGTATTATTGATAATGCAATGAACGCACCCGGCAAGCGTACTATGGCAGACATGAAGAGACTTGTAAAGAAGGTTCGTGATTTCTGCCAGAAGGCAATTGATCACCCTGTAGAGGAACCAAAGTTTACAGAAGAGAATAAGGAGGGAACAGATGCCTAAGCTTGTTGGATGGTCTGATATTTTAAGCAGTCATGGTACTGAGCGTCTTACAAATGCTCATAAACAGGAAATTGTGAAAACTATCAGACGCAGACATTATAATTTTACTTTTTTTGATCACCAGAATATGAGCTATTGTTGCCCATTCTTTGATGATGGCTGTATGGTAACTCTAAACAAAAAGCAGTTTGATGAGATTATGGCAGAGGCTTATGAAGAAATTCCAGTTGGACAGAGATTGTTACCTATGGACGCAATTAAATCCAAGCCAATTAATGAAGTGCTGTTTGAAAAAGAAGAGTACGCAAAGGATGTGAAATGGAATGGATGATAAAAAAATTATTTTCTTAATTCTTGGGGAATCTGGTTCTGGCAAAGATTTTTTAGTAGATAGGCTTTGCAAAACTGGGCTAAAGAAATTAGTCAGCCATACTACACGTGAAAGACGCAAAGACGAACCTGACACTAGCCACATTTTTTCAACATACGAAGATTATCAGAACGCCAAAGCATCAAATGATATTATTGCAGAGACTCGTATTAATGATGTGTTATATTGGAGCACAAAGAGTCAGTTGGAAGATGCAGATTTGTATATTATCGACAATGTTGGAGCTGATATGTTACTAAAGATGGAGTTGCCATATAAATTTGTACGTATTTATATCAATGTGCCAAAAGCAATTCGCAGAGAAAGAGCTATTAAGCGTGGGGATAACATGGATACATATGCCAAACGTGCCGCTGATGAATTTGAACAATTTGCAAACATGAAGATTCATAATAAATATGATTACGCAGTTTCCAATATTGAAAGTGCAAAAGCTAGTAGCATTATTAGATGGATTATTAATACTGAGCGAATTGGCACAGTACAAAATTAAAAGGAGTTTATTATGAATTATATTGTAGCTTTAGATTGTGATTGTGTCCTGAACAACCTTATTGAAAGAACTTGTCAGATGTTTAATGAAAGATATGGTGCAGATATTTTAGAAGAAACTTTCACTCAATATGATATTTATAAGTGCCTATCATTTGAAGATGCAGAAAAGTTTAAGGCTCTGTGGCACGAACGTGAACTATGGGATTCTCTATCTCCAACATATCATTCTCAGTGGGGAGCTAAAAAGCTTGTAGATGATGGATTTAGTGTTTACATTGCAACCAGTACGCACTACGAAAACTTCCCATGGAAAGTAGAATGGTTAAAGCATTATTTTCCATTTATCAATGAGCGCCATATTATTTGTATTGGCGACAAGAGTATTCTAAATGTAGACGTTATGGTAGATGACCATACAGATAATCTTATCAATAATTTACATTGCAATAGAGTACTTGTAGAAAAGCCTTGGAATATGAACGTGCATGATGAAGTGTATAGCATTAAACGTTGCACGAATTGGGATGAAATTGTTGAAGCCGTAGAAGAATTTTATAAGCAAGATAAGGAGCTGATGAAAGATTGAAGGTAGAAAATGTACAGGTATATGGATTAGAAGAATCAATTAGACGAGCAAAATTTCCGATGTCAGTTGATGTAGATTCTCTGAATCATGATGTTACTCAAGGAATTATTACGCTTGGGAAAAGCTCAGTGGGGTCTGGGCATGATAATTTCCTAAACGGAATCGTTATTCAGTTTGATTTAACGTTCAGCAACAAAGCTTGGGTAGAGGCAGAACGCTACCACTTCTTTGATTTTGTCAGCTCACAGAGCACGATGCATCGTATTACTCAGTTTAAGTTAAAAGATCAATGTAATAAGTATGTTGATTCACGCATTATTGATATTGTACAGGAGAAAATCGACGAATACAATCGTCTCAAAGAATTAGATAAGGAATCTCATAGCGATTCGAGAACCGAGCTATTGAAAGAGCTTTATCTGAAAATCCTATATAATATTCCGTCTGGTTTTGAGCTAACTGCTGGCATGACAACAAACTATAGACAGCTCAAGACGATTTATCATCAACGCAAAACACACAGGCTACCAGAGTGGAGAGAGTTTTGTGCGTGGATTGAAACATTGCCAAAGTTTAAAGAAATTTGTTTAGGAGAGTGATGTCTGTGACTGTAGAACAATGGCTTGGTAAAGATAATAAAATTGGTATTGATATTTGGCACAAGAAATATCAGTACAACAATGAAAATTTTGAAGAATGGCTAGACAGAGTAAGTGCCGGAGATCAAGAACTAAGAAAACTAATCATTGAAAAGAAATTTTTAATGGGTGGTAGAACGCTCGCCAATCGTGGTACAGATAGTACTGGTAGCCTATTTAATTGTTATTCCAGAGGCTATGTTGAAGACGATTATTCTGATATTATGGATGCCGCAAAAGACATTGGAGTAACATTTAAGGCTCAAGGCGGACAGGGTATTTCTCTTACAAAGCTTCGTCCAAAGGGCACACCAATCAAGAAAGAATATTTTTCTGATGGGATTGTCCCGTTTATGAAGATCTTCAATGAAGTTACTGCTGGGACTTCTCAGGGCGGTGCTCGAAAGGGAGCGCTTATGCTTTCTATCGACGCTAGGCACAAGGAGGCAGAAACATTCATTAAGATTAAGTCAAAGGACGGAGAGATTGAAAAGGCGAACCTATCTCTTGAAATCGATGATGAATTTATGAGAGCCGTTGAGAAGTATTATGATACAGGAGAGGTTGTTGTACTACACGAAAAGCGTAATTATGCTGGTCATGAAGTAGAATATGATGTAACGCCAATTAATATTTTTAATATGCTAGTAGATAATTGCTATGATTGGGCAGATCCTGCATGTTTGTTTGTTAATAGGTTTAGAAATTATAATCTAATGCAATATGACAATGAATATGAAATTGAAACCTGCAATCCTTGTGGTTGGTTAACTTGCCGCAAGTAAAACATCCCGTAAAATCGGTGAAGCCTACACCGAAAGGCATGGTAATACCGAGTTCCTACTACATCACAGGGGAATGTAACGCATAGGCGATGAGCGATATGAGAGCAATAATTCGCCCACGAGTACGGGACATTGGCACATAACGGAGTGATAATATTGATTATATATAAAGCAACAAACATTATTAATGGCAAGGTGTACATTGGGCAAACAATTAATACATTAGAATATAGAAGATCACAACATTTCAGAGAAACTAAAAGTGATAAAAAGAAAAATACATATTTTCATAATGCCATAGCTAAATATGGAGAAGAAAATTTTATATTTGAACAAATAGATTCTGCCGAAAGTATAGACGAACTAAATTCAAAAGAACAATATTGGATTGATTTTTACAATGCAACAAATGAAAAATTTGGATATAATTTGGACTCTGGTGGAAAAAATTGCTTAAAATCAGATTCTACAAAACAAAAAATAGGAGAAAAAACAAAAGAAAGATGGAACGACCAAGCAATTGCCAAAGCTATGTTAGAGGGTTTATCTAAAGGAACTACAAAATGGATAGAAATGTGTAAAGAAAATAGAACAACATTTATATGTCCAGTTTGTGGGAAATCAATTTCTCTATGTAAATATGAAATAAAAAATAAACAATATTGTTCAATGGAATGTATGGTTCAAAGTGGGGCATCAAGAGAATATGCAAGAAAAGCATCTAACGCATCTGCAATTAAATCGCGTGAGATACATAATAAAAAAAGAAAAGAAATTGCCGAGTTTATTTATTCTTGGTGCAACGATAACAAAGAAATAATATTGTCGTGCCCATTAAATAAAGTTAGTACACACCTTTATCAATTAATGAATATTATCAATGAAAAATATGATCTTAAAGACATTAGAAGCCTATATCCTTGCTTTAATGTTAAAAATTCAAAAGATCTTGCAAACTGTTTAAAAGATTATGTGCTAAATGAAAATATATGCTGAACTGGTCTGAACTGACAGACGTATCGGGTTATACCCGTATGAGAGAAATCTCCAGAAGCTATGGATAAAAAGCCATAGCGATAACACACAGGAGCAACCACTTCCAAAGCATGGAGCATGTTGCTTGTCATCTCTTAACCTATCAGAGTTTGTTGTAAACCCATATACTCCAACTGCGCATTTGAATACAGAAGATTTCCTTCATGCCATTGATGTTGGCATTAGAACTCTTGATAAGCTAATTGACGAAAACTATAATAGGCACCCACTACAACAACAAAGAGATATGTCGTATAATTATAGAAACATTGGTCTTGGCATTTTTGGATATGCAACTGCTCTAATGAAGCTTGGACTTAAGTATGGTTCAAATAAAGCAATTGAATTTACTGATGATGTATTTTCACTTTTATTCAAACGATCAGTGTTCGCAAGCAATAATCTTGCAAAAGAATTAGGCACATATCCGAAGTATAAGGAGTGCGTATTTGATAGCGATATTATTAAGCAGCATTTTACGCCAGATGAAATTGATGGTCTAAAAGAACACGGTCTTAGAAACTGCTCTTTAATTTCAATTGCTCCGAATGGGTCTCTTGCTACTTTACTTGGAGAATCTGGTGGATGTGAACCTGAATTTGCACTTAAGTATACACGTAGAACTGTCGGTATGACAGACGGCGAAGATACTTATTATGATGTTTACTGTAAAGCAGCAAAAGAATATATGGATGCAAATCATACAGACATCCTTCCAGACTATTTTGTTGGCTCTGCAGATATTCCTTGGCAAAATAGAGTGCTAACACAGGCGATTATGCAAAACCATGTAGATACTGCAATTAGTTCTACGGTAAATATGCCTAATTCTGCTACAAAAGAAGATATAGCTCATATGTATTTACTTGCGTGGTCAACTGGTTGCAAGGGTATTACAATGTTCAGAGATGGATGTAAGCGCCTTGGGATTCTTACAACCGACAATTCCGATAAAGATACAGATAAAAATGACACGCAAACATACGAATTGCCTCGCGGCGCTATCATTGAATGTTCTAGTGACCTAGTTGGTAAAAAGCGCAAGCTTACTACGGGGTGTGGTAGTTTACATGTTCTTGCATTTTTTGACCCATATGATGGCTCACTGCAAGAAGCATATTTTAATAAAGGCTCTACTGGCGGATGTGCTTCATTCATGACCGGTCTTAGCCGCACAGTTTCACTATTGTGCAGAGCAGGTGTTGATATTATGACCATTAAAGATCAGCTAGATTCTACTGGCGCTTGTCCAAGTTATGCTGCAAGAACTGCTACTAGACATGATACATCTCCAGGTTCATGTTGCCCAATGGCTATCGGCAATGCTCTAGTTGATATGTATAAAGAAATGCAGCAAGATATTGGTGATAACGAAGAAGAAAATAGCGCCGATGCAATTATTAGCAAGCCAGCACAAGTTCAAAGAATTGAATCCAATGACAAATGCCCGGAATGTGGTTCTGTACTCGAACATGTCGGTGGATGTGATTTATGCAAAAATTGTGGATTTACCCATTGTGGTTAATACAATACAAAATTAATTTATTGGAGGAATAAAATATGGATAACAATATGAAGAAAGATACAAAGGTCAATAACAAGCTATATACATGCGGCATTTGCGGAAAGACTTTTGCGACAATTGAGGAAAGAAATGTTCACGAAGCTCAGTGCATTGCCGACCGCAAAAAGGCGGAAGCGGCACTTGCAAAGAAGAAGCTTGAGGACGAAAAGGCTGCTCGTAAGGCAGAAATCGATAAGAAGTACAAGGCACTAAATGTTCTTATTGACAATTATATCAAGGACTATGGCTCTATTCAGATTGGTGAGGCTCGTTATTTTGATGATTTCCCTGCGCTATCTAAGCTGCTTGGAGGTTGGTTCTAATGAGACATTTTGAAGTAGTTAAAGACAAGCACAGAAAAAATGGTGGGGAAATTAAACTCCCCACCCGCGCTACCAAGAATAGTATTGCATATGATTTTTATAGCCCAATTAGTGTAGACATTGAACCAATGTGTTCACAAATGATTTGGACAGATATAAAAGCTATTTTTGAGAATGACGAAGCTTTGTTAATTAATGTTCGTAGTTCCATGGGTAAGCAGCCTGTTATGATTGCAAATACGCAAGGATGGATCGAAAGTGACTATGCAAATAATCCTGATAATGATGGGAACATCGGATTTAGGCTATTCAATCTTGGCAAAACCATTTATACGGTACATACCGGGGATCGTATTGGACAGGGCATGTTTATTAAGTATTTAACAATAGATAATGACAATACCAAAACAGCCAGAATCGGTGGTTATGGCTCTACTGGAGTATAACAATTAAATAAAAAATACGGGACGGCAGGAAGAGATAACCTGTCGCCCCGTAAATTATATAGATGAAAAGCATTATGCAACCATTTAAATAATTGCCATATTTATTTAAAAATATTCAAGGAGATGATATAATGAAATATATTACCGTTAAACAATTATACGAAAAATTAAACGCGCAACATTCTGGTATAATAGGAATCAATTCTGTATATGATCTTGTCAAAAGAAAAGACTTCCCTTCGGTGAGAATCGGCAACAAATTTCTTGTTATTGAAGATAAAGTTGATGCATGGTTCGAGAAAAAGACATTGGCATATAAAAAATAATTATTAAGCCTTGCTATGCATTGCAAATTGTGGTACAATCAAATTGTGGTAAATGATGTGGTCAAATACAAAACACATTCACACAAACACTAGTCGAATCAATACTTTGAAGTCCTTACCTAGGTAGGTTTAGTCTATCCATTTGAATAAATATTAGTGCAATAAATATTATCATTATAGAATCAACAAGTCTAGTATTTTCAATGGATTAGCCCTAATATATAAATCATAAGCATTTCACTAACATTCATTGTTTTTGATGTTTTTTCACCATATTTAATACCATAATTGTGGTATAAATGTGGTACGAAATTTACAACTTGACCACATCAGTTAACATAAATTATAATAGTAGTACAATTAATTTTGTATTGTTAAAGGAGTGGTTATTGTGGCAAAGAAGAGAATGAACGGAGAAGGATCTTGGACACAGCGCGATAATGGTAAATGGAAGTTATCTGTATCATACAAGGGGTTTGGCAGGAAATATTTCTATGGCACAAAGCAAGAGTGCTTAAACAAAAAGCAAGCATTTGAAGCGTTATTGTCAACAGGTATTGTTGGAGAGAAAGACGTTTTATTTAAGGATTTTGCTCGTTCATGGCTTAAAAATATTAAACAGCCATCGATTAAACCAGCCTCATATGATAGACTTGCAGACATAACAGAAAAATTTTTAATTAAACAGTTAGGGGATTTGGCATTGCAGCAAATAGACGATAGTTTAATTCAAACCATGATAATAAATAAGTTTAAAACAGACGGGTATTCACGTTCAACAATTCGCAAAGCTTATGGAACATTGGGGCAAATTTTTGATTATGCTATAGCCAGAGGAAAAGTAAACAAAAACCCAATAGACAATGTAGTGATGCCAAAACGAGAACTATTTGAAGAAAAAGAGCAAAGATTCTTTTCAGAAGAGGAAAGAGTTAGGTTGGTAAACGCCTGCTATATGAAATATAGTAACGGGGAAAGAAGATTTAAATATGGTGCATTTTATGTTTTCTTAATGTATACTGGGCTTAGACTTGGCGAAGGACTCGCACTTAAGTGGAAATATATTGACTTTGAAAAAAGAACAGTATATGTATCAAGAACCATAGTGTATGTAAAAGACCGAACAAAAAATGATGGAAGCAAAATTCTTATTGATCAATCAACTACAAAGGGAGGAAGAGGGAGAACCGTATTTTTATCAGACATGGCAATAGAGGCTCTTAACGATTTGAAAAAAGAAAAAGGATATGATCCAGAACAGTACATTGTACGCTCAAGATATAATACAATAATTCGCCCTGCTGATGCGTATAAGGTATTTCAGCGTATATTAAAACAAGCAGACATAGAACAGTGTGGGCCGCACTCATTGAGGCACACGTTCGTAAGTACGCTTATTGACCAAGGTGTTCCAATAACAATGATTTCGAAAATAGTTGGGCACGCAAAAATTGACGTTACAATGACAGTATATTCTCATTTGTTGCAAGAAACACAAAATGCATCTATGTCTGTTATAAAAAATCTTAAGTAATGAGTGGTTTCAACCACTCTTTTTATTTTTGCATTGCAAATGACACGGAGAGAGGTTAAAATAATATGAGAGGGGAGTGATAAATTTGGAAATAAAATCAACTGAGACAACAAACTTTACATTACGTATGACGGTTTCGCAACGCCTTGAACTTGAGTGTATAGCTAAAAAGCAAGGAAGAACGATCACGAATTTAATTAATTACGTAATGAGTCAATATATCGAGGACTATAATAAGCAAAAAAAATAGGGTCGAGCAATTAATCTCGACCCTATAATTTTATCCTTTTAACCAATCTTGATTTTTATAATAATTAACTATTATATTATAATTCTGCGTCCCTGTGTGGTTACAGTGGAGCGTATCGCTGTATTTTGCATACATTTCTTCTATATGTACCATTTCTTCTGGATATATTTTCAACCCACGAGCACATCTAGATGCATACTCGGACAGTTCTGACTTAATTCTATCGCGCTCATTTTCAAAAACCCTTTGATCTAATGTCTTAATACTGCTATCTATTTTATTAACTCGTGTAAGAATATCACCAACACTATCCTCAAGTGACGCAATTTTGGTATTAATATCCTTAATAGCAATAGCAGTTTCACTTGCCTCAGAAGTATGCTTAATCCAATTGACAATCTTTTTTCTTACAGGTCTAAACATTGTAGTAACAAGTGCGATAATGGCCGATATGCAACCAACAATAGCAGCTATATCTTTAATTAATTCCATAAAAAATCACCCATTCATAATAAATTATCTCCTTTTAACCATTTTTATTGTTTTCCTTTTAATTTATTGATTTCTTGCTGGAGTTCTTGACATTTTTTTACTAACAATGGAATAAGTTCATCATACGCTAAGGCATAATTTGAACGCTTATTGGTATCCTTATCCTCATCATAATAAACTATGCCTGTTTTTTGTGACCGGAGGCTTGTGCTATAAAGCGCCTGTTCCACATCTTGAGCAATAAATCCATAATGAATTGTATCCGAATTTTCGCTGCATAGTTTATATTGTACAGGACGCAAAGAGTCAATAATATCAATATCAATGTCTTTGATATTGTGTTTTAAATTTCTGTCAGAATCAACAATTGGAGCGGAGGCAAAATGTGCTGGCCATGTGCAGTCAAATCGACCAGTATTGTCTTTGGATGTTTGCGCGAATCCTCCAATAGCAACTGCATTATTATCACCAGCTATGTTCAATGGGATATTTTTTGTGCCGATGTGTGTGTATTCAAACGCATACTGTCCAACACTATCTATAATTTGGAATTGAAAATCGTATGTCTTATCTACTTGGAAAGAATTAGAAGCAGAAGTATACGTATAACTAATTGTATTAGTCGAATCATTTTTAATTGTTGTTTGATTCCAATAACTCCCCGTTTTACCTTCGCGGCTAGATACAACAATTTTTATATTGTTTTTACCACCTAGTGTGTAAAATGACGCCGTTATTTTATGTGTGACATATGTCCCAGAGCTATTCATTGTCCCATCAGAATTGCTTCTAAATGAGTTACATGATGTCAACACTGGCGCATTATAATCTACGACCTCTATACTTTGAACACCTGTGGCGGTTCTGCCACGGCTATCTGTAATTGTTATTGTATATTCTTTTCTGCCGTAAGTAGTCAGCGTAGAACTTGTAGCAGAATATGACGTAGAAGAACTTGTAGATGTATAAGATAGATTCGGGCCATTAATTACACATTTCCTAATTGTTGATCCATAAGTTCCAGAGACATTTGCGCTCCATTGAACAGTTGAATTATTCTTCACATACATGCCGCACCCAGACGGCCTGGTGCTTGCAATAGACGGAACAAAACTATTAATGGCCGGACAAACATAAGATGGAACTGTTAATGTAAAATTAATCGATTTTTGCCCAACGTTAGTTCCGTTATTATATGTTGTGCATACAATTGTACCCGTACCAGATGTCGCATTTGGAATCTGCCATGCTAAGTCCAATGGAGGAGTCCATGATATAGACGAGCTAGAAGTTTGTGAAACTATTGTCCCACTACGGCTGCCAAAAGCCCATGTCACTGTATGGGTAAAAGATGATACTGCCTTAGATATTTGAACCGTAATTGGAGAGCCCATTGTGCTGCCATTTACGCTAACGCTGGAAGCTCTAGGAATTTGCGGAAGATCAACAGAATAGCCGTATCTAGTACTACTAACCGCATATGTATAAATTGCGGCCTCAGCCCATCCTGTTAATGTCGCAGAGCCATCTGTATTGTGTGTTAGCGTAAAACTGCCAGAACCAAGCGTTGCTCCAACGTGCAATTCAAATCTATCAGAACGACTATATACTGTGGTACCAGCAATATTTACAGTCACTGGGCCAGCCATTACATAATGATATGAGTTTCCAGTGCCACCTGCCGATTTTACAGCCCAATATATAGTAGAAGTATTGTTAGCAATACTCTGTGAAGAAGACCACTCAACTCTGATTCTATCTGGATATGAACTACCGGCAGCATTATATACGCTTGTTTCAAATGCACCACTTGATGCCATAGTTTATCACCTCCATTCGATTATGTAGCTATGATAGATAAACTACCATTACTTTCTACTTGCAACTTAAAATTACCCAAAGAAATAGATGGAGTTTGCTCTATCGTGCCGACCTTGAGACTGCCTTCTATTTCTGCTTGTTTCATATATGCAGTATCATTTGCGAAATAAGTAATTGGAATGCCAAACTTAATCTCTGGATCTGCAAAATTCTCATTAATTGCTCGTGCTTCATAAATTGGTTCTTCTACTTTATATAAGAAATCTGGATTCTTATAATAATCATAATATGTCGCGCTAGATTCTGCATGTTCGTACAGAATGTAATCATAGTTGTCATATTTATGAGTTGGTTCGGAAGTCACAGTAATGATTCTAGCTTTACGACAGAATTCAATTTTTTGGGCAGATACCCTAGAGAAATAATCTCCGTTCTTATTTTCACCAACGATTAAGCCATTATCGCCATCAAACCCAAAGTATGATAACTTGTCTGCAGCATCGCCCTTGTTCATCGTTACAGTGCCATCTTTGTCAACCATAAATGCATATGTGCCATCTTCTTGCTCTCCAATGCATATTGTGCCGCCGATAATACTACTACCTTCAATTAGTCCTGCGCTAACACATCCAGCTAAGATACCCCAATATGTCTCTCCATTGACAGTATAATTACCGAACACTGATTTTGTAGTCTGGAAATTATCATCTGAATATAAGAATTTATTGTTAGTAATCCAACCTTCATGATTATCTAATACACCATCTACAATTTTGCGTAGATGAATACCGTAATTGTCCCATGAAACATTTTGCCCAGCGGAATTTGATTTAATTGAAGTTGTAGCATCAATTAAGCCTTGACGAATTTTTTCTTCAATTGCCGTAGCAACGTCGTATCCCTTTTGCCAATAAGAAGAACCACTTGCGACAGCCTTGCCAGCATTAACAGCTTGAGCTAATAATTCCGCATGTAAATCTCCTTGGTCTTTTGCAAGTAGTAAATCTCCAAATGTACATGTGAAATTACTTAAATCATCAAAATTAAGTTGTACTTCAAGTAATCTTGCCTTTTTAAGATAATCTGGTCTTATTCTAACTTTAATGAAATTACCTAATTCGAATTGCTTTAAAATTGGGGCAAATTCCGGCATGGCATAAATGTTTTTCATAGATGCAGAAAAAGATAATGTAGGACGTGAAATATTTTTTAGCTTTTTATATCCTGCGACCAATAATTCTTTTTGTGTATTGATAATATCCAAATCAGTATCAATTTCGGTTGTGCAGAAGCAATCGTCAGAATATTCGTCTTCTCTCAAAAATAAAGATAGTCTGTCTAAACTCTCTGGCGAAAAGTTTTTTTCAATACTAATATCTTCTGAAATTGCTCGAATGCTTGCTTGCATTGCTTGTATTTGTTCTGCAATACCATTTACTGCATTTTGCTTTTCTGCTAACTCGGCTTTTGCTTTTTGCAATTTATTCAAATTATCAACATAACTTTTATATTCATCACTATCTTGTGGTTTTTGATCCCATTCTGCGGCAATTTGAACATCATTAATAGAAGAATAAATATCTATCTGTTCTTTGAGTGAATTAATTCCGTCTCCGCCAAAAACCAAATCTCTTTCATTCCACCTATACGTATATTTTCTCTGTTCTTTGCCATCATCATCGGTATAAGTTGTCATGCGCATTTCACATACATAATACTTATAAGCTATATCGTTATATGTGATAGTGCCATTTTCTTCGATCTTTTCCTGATTAATAATTTTATAAACCTCGCCAAGATTTTCTATACTCGCTTCTGGCAAAAACATATCAGCATCATCATAGTTATCTGGGTTAAGTTTAATTTCGGTAATTTTATATTCATCAGGAATAGAATTTTCCTCTGTTAAACGACTATCAATTAATTTATATAATTCTTGTAAAGTTTCTGTATATCCATTAATTTTTATAACATAATCACCAATTTTTGGGGCATAAGACTTTAACGTTGGCGTTACATCATCGATTGCAATTTCTCCTTCTCCTGCATTTGAGGCAACAATTAATAATGCATTTTCAGAGTCAATCGTCTTAATTCTAATTTTATCACCATTTTGTAATGGAACATAAATAGTTAATATTCTCGTAGTCTCATCATATTCATAACCATTTTTGCCTTCTTGAATGGTTTCGAATGTAATGTTGTCAGATGACTTTTCTACGATGTGTCTTAAGCCAACTTCATTTAACACATTAAAATGATTGTCAATTATTTCAACCGATATTGTATCACCGACTTGTAAGTTATCTGCAATAGTTAATACACCAGAAATAAAAGTATAATTTGTTGTTTTTATGTCATTAATCATAACCGTTGTTATCGCAGACGACTGAACATCAGATAGGTAAAAACTATTATTAATTATTTTTAAAACAACAGTGCTATTCGGCATTAATTTAGTATCATTAATTGTCAGGATATTTGCTATGCTATCAAAATCATATGCAGTAGTTTTTATTCCATCAACAAAAACAGAATCTATTTTACCAACAAACGCCATTGGAACAAAATTAGTGCCTACGGATTGCACAGTAATATTGCTAGTTGCAGTTAAAACGCTCGATGTAATGGTTAATTGATTATTTGCATAACTATATTCGCCATCATCAATAGCAATACCATTTACTGAAATTAAAACTATTTTATCTTTTGTCGAACTTAATGTAAAATATTCATCTACTGACTCAAATGATACTTGCGTCCCATTAAATAATGTATTTAGGTCTGTAATTGTTAATACATTTGTATCGGTGTTTAAGCTGTATAAAGATGTTTTTGCAGAATCAATTTTAACAGATAACGTTTTATTTTTTCTTTGAAAAACATTGAAATTGTTATTAACTAGCTTAATTAATAGCTTGTCCCCTGAATGCAGTTCATAATTCAAGATCGTTAATATACCAGTATTTGTATCTAATTGATAATTATCTGGAGATGTAAGCACATTATCTTCAATACTGACTGACACAATTTTTTTATCTTTATGTGCAGATAAATTAAAATGTGTATCAACAGATTCTACGGAAACAATATCGTCAACATTTAAATCATCATCAGTTATAATTAAAGTGCTGCCTTGCAAATTATATTTATTAGTATTATTGCCATTGATTTTGATCGCTATAATTTTATCTTTCGTATTACTTAAAGTAACTTCATTATCAATTGACGTCACAGTAATAACGCTACCGTATTGTAGAATCGTGGTATCAGTAATGGTTAAGGTCTTGCTGCTTTTGTTTATAGAATAAGCATTTGTTGCCACATTATCAACTTTCACAAAGACTATTTTATTCGCAAGATTAGACAGCTTAAAACTTGTTTGAATTGTCCCCATTGGTGTTTTAATTGTTATGGTACATTGAGATGGCAAATTGTCATAAAGCGTTAACTTATTAATTTCTGTATTATATTTATAATTAGTTGTTTCTTTACCGTTAATATATACAATACTTTTAGAAGAAAGTGATTTTTTTAGTGTAAATTCATTCGTATACGAATAAACCTCAATTTTATCATTTTTATTTAAGGCCGTATTAATTGTTAACACATTATCTGCATATTGATATTCCGTAGACTCTAATTCTTTTTCATTTAATAACACTCTTATCTGCTCAATTATAATAGCAGCCGAAAGATTAAATGTATTAATATTTGCGTCAGAAACCGTTATTGCTTGAACGAACTCATCTTGGCTCATAATGATTTCTGTCTGCATTTCTGGCTCTGTAAATGTTTCTGTATTACCACTAATTTCAAACTCTTCAATCGCACTTTCTATCACAAATTCTACGGAAGATTTATCAATGTTAAAAGACGAAATATTCCCATCTGCATTAAACGATTCGGTAGCGCCTTGAGCAATGAATTCTTGTGTTTCTCCTGCAACAAATTTTTCTGTTGTCGGTGCAACGGTAAATGATTCTTCCGTAGAGCCAGAAATATCTTTACTATAGAAGCCGCTCATATATTTATCTTGCTTATCTATATAGGCGAGATATTCCTTATAAAGCTTTTCTCCCATCCATTCTGGGGTGCAATAATATTCCAAATTCATGATAGATGGCAACCCAAAATTAACATTACGAACATCTAAATCATCTGCGCCTTTAACAGTAAGAACTGTTTTAATATCATCTGCGGAATAATTTATGTGCATTTCATTTGATAAATTTTCAAACGCAACAATAATATCTGTATCATATTTACTCTTGAATTCATTGGTAATTTCAATAATATCCCCCTGAGATGGGGTAGTCGCCAATTCAAGTTCCTTTGTATCTTTGTTATATTCATATTGCGTAGTTTCATGTCCATTAATTGTGACTGTGCTATTGTCAGAAAAATCACTAGATAACTTAAAGATTTTCGTTTCGCCATCACCGGTAAATCGTTCAATTTCATTTTCTGAATATACATTTATAATATTATTTATTGTATCAAATTCAACATAGCACTTAAAAGTATCGCACATATCGTTCATAATAAAGTCGTAAATTGACTCTCTATCAACTTCAAAACTACGTCCTTGAGACGCCAGTTCCTCATCTACATGTCCAATAGTCCACCCATACGCTTTTTGCAAAACTAAATGTAGCAAACTGTGGCTCACATCCGATGGATTATATAGTACAACCCCATCTATACTACCAATGGTGTCTCCAGCATCACCCATATTGATAATAAATGTTTCAAGATATCTTTGCGATAATGAATATTCTAATGAATAAGCATTAATCTGTTTATATTCTTGAATGCCATCACTATAAAGCTCTGGATCTTGAAGCTGAAAATATCCAAATCCCTCAAGATACACAAGACGAAGTCCTTCAACATAATCATAGTACGGAGTAGGCTTCTGTTCTCCAGTAATAAGATCATGATAAATTGATGCGACATTAAATGAAATTTCAGAATAACTATTAAACTTAAATGTACCTTGCAAATCTGTTACATCTAGTTGACAAATTTTTTCTTTGTTTGTCTGGCACAAAATTACCTTTGGTTTTCTATAAGTGCCAGAAGTAAGGTCGAATGGTAATTGCATCTCGTCGCACCACCTTATCTTGTAATTTGAATATCATTAAAATATTTTTTAATAATAAGTCTTCCGTTTTGTACATCGGCGTTGAACTCGTCAAACGGGCACTCATGTGTGCTATCATCGATAAACAAAATGCCATCACTTTCACTGAATGCAGAAGTTCCAATTTCTGTTTTAACACTCTTGATAGTGCCTCTGACAGTCATAGTTTCGCCAGATACGCTTATATTAACTCCAACTGGCGGCTCTAAGTCCGTATTGCCCTTAATTTTTACAACACTATTTTCAACATAAACAACTACTGCATTTTTCACTTCATAGTTATTTAATAGTCCGTCAGATACCTTCATTGGATATCTAAATTCAATTGTTAATTCACCATTTCCAATTGTGCTAAAGCTATTTATACCAGTAGATAATGCTGGGAATATAAAGTTAAAATCATTATTGAAAATCCTTGCAGTATTATCAGAATATGCGACAAAATTATTATCTATTGTAACGGTTTCGCCTGGTTGAAGATTTTTAAAAACAGTTTCAGACCCGGTTGTATTATTTTGGATTGAAAAATCAGCTAGGCTCTGACCATTTTTAAATACCATTCTAGGATAAACATAAGAATATAAATCATCGCTCTGATTATCTATATTAAAATCAGTGTTTCCAGAGATTGTCATCTTAACAGTCTTCGCGGCTGAATAAGCCCATGGACTGACAGATGTAAATTCGGCTCTAATTCCAATAACTCTCGCGTCCATTTTTTGAAGTTTAACATCAGTAAATCTACCAAAATATGAACATACAAGTTCATTGTCTATATTATAAATATTCATCCACGCGTTTTGTTTCGAGCCAGTTAGCCATCTCATCATAGATCGAACCTTTGATGGCTGAATGTCTGCGCCATCAATATCTACAAACGTTACAGATGGTGCAGCTACGGAACTATACTTTGCTCCGTAATCTGTACGCAGACTCCCATCATAGCTATCCGTATATACAGGTTCCATATTGAGATACGAATCTACTTCGCCAGAATCTGGATTAAAAGTTGCGACAACAAGTCTCTCATCATAATTAGTTTTATTTCTAAATTCTACTTTAGGCTGGTAAATCACTAATACCGCACCTCCTAACTCCTATATAAGATAAGGAGAGGCACCGAAATACCTCTCCTATAATAAATTATCTTGTGAATCTCTTAAGGCTGTTATTGATGTTTTTCATATACGCATCCATTTGACTCTGTACTGCCTTAGTGATATCTGGAATAGAACGATTATCGGCGTTGTCAATATGCACGACTTCTGCTATATTCATATTGATTTCCATACTATTGTTTACAATATAAGGAGCGCCGATCTTCGGCTTGTTTCTATCAAGAACATCTGTTGGATCAAGAGAGCCGAGCTTCATGAGATTATCTGTAATATCAGACGGGACAACACTACTACCTTTGCTTAGGAATTGAAGCTTCCCATCTTTGCCAGCATGTAATACCAGCTCTTCGCCAAGTTCATCAATAAGCGCCAACTGGTCTTTTGAGACTTTCTTTGTACCTTTTGCATATCCTTCTATGTCACTTAACTTGACCCATCCAGTATACTGTCCATTTCTGCCAATTAGCACCTCAGAGCCACTAACTTGATAAACAGTAAATGTTGAACCAGGAACCCAAGATTGCATTCTCGTACCATTACCGCCATCTCTACTAAAATTAGTGGCAGACTTTTTAACCGTAACACTAGAACCATTAGCTGGGGCTGCTGGTTTTGAAGGTGTTTGAGGTTGACTAGGCTGAGAAGGGGCGGATGGAGTCGGAGGAGTATATGTTGCAGAAGACGTCTTATTTACATTTTGATTAGTAACATCAATTAAATGCCTTGCAGTTTCATCCGCTGCCGCTTGCAAATCAAGTAACTGTTGTTTAATTAAATCTAGTTGTGCGGTAAAGGCGCTCGTAGAAGTATTAAGCTGATCTTGGTAAGTACCAATAGCAATTACACCTTGTTCCCAAGGATTAATGATTGCTTCGGAAAGGTCGATGCCATATTCGTCCGCGATTCCCTTAAGCGTTTCAGCAACTGCCTCAGTATTACCAGTAATGGTTGCAAAACTATCAGCGATAACTTGCTCAACGTTCTTAAGGTATTCGTCGAGAGCCTCCATTTCTTTCTCTTTTTCGTCTTGATAATTCTCTGCTTGATCGTCCAACGCATCTTGTTGTTTTTCGATACTATGATTATAATATAGCTCATCCAGTTCTTCTTGGGCTGCAGCAAGCTCCGCTTCGAGTTTCTTTCTTCTAGCAATGGCACTGGCAGAATTATCACCAGCTAATGCGGCAAGTTGTTTTTCAATGGTGGCAATATTCTTTTGCGACTCTGCTACCTGTTTAGAGAAGTCATGGGCATCTTTGGAAAGTTGAAGTTCTTCTTTCTTCTTATCAATAAGCTCATTATAAGCATCGATCTCTTTTTGCATTGCATCCTTGGCAGCATCAACACGAGTCCTATTTAAATCGACAATAGCGTCTTTTGCAGCCTCATATGACTTTATACTATCCCATTGTCCATCTTTGAGTTCTTGTAGTTTTTCGTTATACTCATCTGTACTATACTTGCCAGCGGCATATTCTTGATTAAGGTATTCAATTTGTTCTGCATATTGTTTTGCTCTATATTGGGCACGTTCCATTTCTTGGGCAAGTAAACCCATTTTAGTGATGCCCTCATTAGTCCAATTGCCCATTTCATCGGCAACATCCTCATCATCGATTAAATCGCCTAAATTAGATATTTCATTGCCGACATTATCAATAGCTTTAATAAGACCATCAAAGTTATCCCAGTGTAACTGATTGATAGAATTTTGGAATCCTTCAATCTCTTTACGGCAGTCAATAATAGCCTTATCAACATCTTGAATTGCGGCGACCCCTTCATACCATTCCTCAGAGCCGACATCAATATTGCCAGCAGAAACCTGAGCATCAAATTCTTTTTGCATGTCATTGCGTTTCTTTTGAAGTTCATCAAGCTCTTTGATGCTATTCTTAATCATTTCTTCATACATTACTGCAGAAGTACGTTCGCCTTGCTCGTCTATCAGATCGACGTTCGCCTGAAGTAAATCGTTAAGAGTTATAATCTTAGTAATAACTCTATCATACTCATCCGCAATAGTTTGCACTTTTTGTAATGAGAGTGATGTAATTTCTTTCTTGACTTGTTGCTGTTGCGTTCTTACATCTGATGCTTTTTGTGCCCATTCACGATAGTTATTAATCGCCTCTACAACTTCTTGATTAGCTTCTCCTAAGAATTCTGTTAAAGCAACACCGCCATTTTTAGCAAGCTCTTGGTATTGCTGTGGTACCTTCTCTAAAAGTTGTGCGGCATAATCCGCATAAAGTTTATAACCTTCTCCAAGTTCTGTCAATTTATACTTATTGACATTAATCATTTGATCTTGGATATCATTTTTAGCAGAAATACCTACGGCATTTTCTAGTGCTGCGGACATATAATTTAAATCATCATCAATCTCCTCAAGCAAAACTGCGAACCAGTCGAACATTTCTTCAAAATCATTGGCAGCATCAGAAAGATCATCTCCAGCGTCAGATAAACTATCTGCTGCATCGTTCAAATCTGTCCAGAAATTATCATTCTTAGCGCCACTATAATAAGTTGGCGTCGTATAATCTGGAACGATTGTTACATGTGCATTACCTTCAGAGTAGGCTTTGCCACGAGAATTGATATGCCCGTTCTTGAACAACTCTTCGGTTTGCTTGTGATTAAAGATAATTGCATTCTTTGGCAAATCTACAAATTCTGCGCCATTATCTCCAACAGTATAATATTTGCCAGTTTGAGGGTCTACAACGGTTTCCATCCCGAGTTCGCCAACTAAAGCATCATCTTCTGCTTGTGGCAATCCCCAATTACCAGATGCATGAGCTGTGCCATCTGCATATATTGTCAGTCGTCCGCTCGCACCAGGAGTATGAACTGTTTGTTCGGTTCCCTTACCGATGGTTTGATAAGCTGTTGTAATTGTAAATGTTTTATCACTAATGCTTGTCGCATTAAGCTTATCAAGTTTCGCTTGAACTGCACTTACGTTTTCTCCTGTTGCTACAAGCTCAGAAGATGTAGATTCAATCTCGCCTTCTAGATTTGAAATAGCTCCAGTATCTCCAACATAATGGAGTAATTTAGCCGTTTTATCTGCATCCTGACCAATACCTTCAAGAAGATTCTTAACGACAACTCCATCAACTTCCAGTCCTTTGGTATCAAGTTGGAATAGTTCATCACTTGTCCATTTCCCATCATTTTGCTTCGCTTCGTCAATAAGTCCCCAGATATACTTATCTACAGTATTGGAGTCAAGCAATTGTGGGCCATTTTCTGTCTGTAAAATCGGAGTAAACGATATGTCTTCTCCATCAAATTCACCAACAGAACTTAATAAAGTGGAATATGTGCCAACCAAATCATCGGCTTTCATGCCCCAACTATCTATTGCGTCGCCATACTTATCAAGTGACTCTTCGTCCCAATATAGTTCCTGACGATCATTAGTATCTACATTCCCATATTTTGTTTGAGATAAATCTGTGCCAATGTCATCTGCAAGAGATTTAGCATTAAGTACATCTGTTACATATTGATTAATAAGATTGTCAAGTTCTCTCATTCCGTCAGAAGTGTCATCAATGGCAGACGCTACCTCTTTGCCAGTATAAGAACCGTTGCCCTGCAAATCTTTTACAACGCCAGCAAGGCCAACTGAACTAAAGCCAGATGATTCAACGGCTTTGTCTCCGCCGAGACTAAACATTTCCATAATAGTATTAAGATAACCATCTTTATATTTGGAAAGTTCGCCCTCAAATCCAGTCCAATCTTTTTCATCATACTCTCCAGGAACAGCACGAATAACCAAGTTATACTTATCAGAATCAAGAAGATCCTGCGTTGATCCATTCGTGACAAGACCATCTATATAGTCGGCAAGTGCATCAGATGTTAAAACATCTCCATTCTCAAGAACAGGAGTAATATCAATAGTATACTTATTCTTATCCCCAATTGTTACAGTCTCTGCGGAAGTACTTGCATAGATTTCTCCGTCAGAGCCGATGAATGAATTGTATCCTCCACGCATAGCAAGGTCATGTTCATACGATGGAGATAGATGTGGGCGGTTACGAAGGTCTACATTGCCGTTTACCAATTTTTCATATTGCACACACATTTCTTCAGCATATTTAGCAAGCTTATTAAGTTTTAGCTTATCAAATATGTTACCAATAACATTTGTTCCGCTTGCATATGCTTTGCCTCTACTATTAATGTAACCATTTTCAAGTAAAGATTTTGTTTGTTTATGGTTGAATATAATGTCACCCTTTTTAACATCAGTGAACTCTGCGCCATTTTCTCCGAGCATATCCCAGTGGTTTCCACGCACACGAAGTTCTGGGCCTAATTCACCAACTAAAGATGTATCAGCTGATTCTGCCCCCCAATTGCCAGAAGCGTGAGCCGTACCATTAGCCATTGTAGAATTTAATTCATAACGGCTACGACGTCCACTATGCTTCGTCGCTGTCTGATTTTCATTTACCTCACGATATGTAGTAGTGACAGTAACACCAGTAGGGACTCTGTCAATTGCGTCAATCAAATTATTAATTGATTTTACTGCAGCAGTGCTATCAACACTTGGGTCTGGGAGCGCCTCAATAGCCTTCTTCGCTGCTTCTGCTGCGGTTTTAACTTCTTCAATTTGCGCTTTCGCTTCTTCTTGATTTTCGACGAGAAGATTAATCGTGCCTTGATCATTCAATAAATCTATATACTGTTGCAATTTTTGACGTTCATCATCAGTTATCTCTACATCTGGCTTAATTTGATATTTACCATCTTCACCAAGTTCTACAAGTTGACTATCGTTTATATTCGCTATATTAGCCTTAACAGCTAACTCATTATTGTTCGCTTTCCAGACGGTCATTTGCGAATCTATATCATCTAATGCAAGCTGAATAGACATTTCTGTTGGTTCTTCTAATCCATACTTCTTTTGCAGAGCTGCTCCAAGTTGCTCGGTAAGTTGCTTGACCTTATCTGTTTGTGCCTGAATTTCCTCTTGCGTAGCTCCACTCTCTGGTTTATTCAGCTCACTAAGTTTTTGAGTCGCTTGTTCTAGTTCTTTCTTGTAATTTGCAACTTCTGTAGTAGCATTTTGATATTCTACTGCATTTGTTCTTGCTTCTTGTGCACATCCTTGCAGCTTAGAATTTGCCTCTTGATATTTTTCTGCCCACTCTTCCACACTTATTTTGTTATTAGCTAAAGAAACATCGAGCTCTGTTAGAGTTTTTGTTGCCATGAAGATATTACCTTCTAAGCCCAAATCAAGTTGATCGAGCATCGTGCCAAAATCTCCATTTAACCATTCGCCATCATAAGAGTCAATTTCTGTGAACATTGCAAAAGCCATTTCTTTTGTAAGGTTCATTTTTTCGCAAAAATCATCTAATGTTTTGATGTCATCAGAAAGTTCAAAATGTGTCCAGTCGCCTTTATTAGTGAATACGCCTTTTTCTTGGGCACTTTCAATAAACGCCTTAACATTATCTAGTTTCATTTCAGCACTTTCAAGAGTGCCATCATCACCAAATGTTAAAGTAAAATATTTACTAAAATCAGAATTTTTTAAGTAATTAGCAATCGCCGCAACTTTCTCTTCGACAGTATCAAGATTAGAATATACTTCTTCTGGAATCATGCCCAACACAGCAGCCCTAAACGTTTCTGTGCCAATCTTTGCAGACTGCAGCCCTTCAATAAGGCTAGATATCATTTCTTCTGCTTTGCTTCCATAATCCTTTTCTTGATCCGCAGTTTGTGCCTCTTCAAATTTATCATAAGCATTTGCAGCACCAAGCAATCTTTGCTCAAGCATGCTATACTTCGCAATTGTTTGTTCAACTGCCCCCATTTCTTTATAAAGAGCATTAATTTCTTTGGCGTTAGCTTGGGCAAGTTCTCCGTTCGCCCCAGTTAATTGTCTGATTTTCTTATACAATTCATAGTACTTTAATCTAGCTTGGGATTTTTCAGTCTTAGCGTTTTGAACGGCCTCCTGCTTCTTTTTCGCAATAAGTCTATTAACGAGCTCAATATCCTTAACGACATATCCGTTGCTTTCATCAACTGCGTCCGCATAATCTTCTTCGCCGCCAATAAGTTCTTTCAGTGCTGCGCCTTGATCTTCTGTGAGCTCAATATTGTCATAAATTACTTCATTTTGGATAGATTGTACGTTTGTGAATTTTTCCAGAGTATCGGCGTATGTAGAAAGAGTATTTCCAACGACCTCTCTGGCTGCAGGGATTTGTTTGTTAATAGCAGCTTCAACTTCCTGCCACGAATTTGGGGCAACCGCGTTCCAATCAATTTGTAAGAACGCCTCGACCTTGTTTGCTGGCATTCTATTGATTCTCTCTTGTATTGTATCAGCGTCAACATCAAGCCTTTCCGACAAAACATTTATCCACTTTGTCACATCATCATTTTTTGTTGAAAAATCGACATCTATTCCACCAAAGAAATTACGCTGCTCTGCTGTTGGATCATCGACACCCATTGCTTTCCAAAATGCGGCAATTAACTCCTGCATTTGCTCTTGGTATTGCTCCCAACTTACAGAAGATGGATCAAAATTATAAATCTTGTCTAGTAGCTGTTGCGCACTAAATTTAGAATCGCCCTCAAATGAAAGGGATTGCCACGTTGATGGATCGTTGGCGCTATCAATAAGATTTTGATAAAAGTCTTTAATTTGTTTTTTCCATTTTTCTGGATCCTTGTCTGGATCGAAAGATCCAGTAATCATAAAATCGCTAGATTCATTAACCCAATCCGACATAAATTTGTGTACGCTTTGAGGAGCGTCGCTATAACCTTTCATCGCCGTTAAAACCGCCGACATTGCTGTACGCATACCGTTTAGTTCTTCGGCATCAAGTTCCTCAATGTATCTATCTACTTGTAGTATGAGAGACTGATACTGTGAGGCAAAATAGTTGAGTTTATCAGTCGCTTGTTTTTTTAAATCATCTGGCAATTTCATTATTGGAGTATCTGCGGCTATATCATTGTCTTCTAAGAGATTGTTGTACCAATCCTCATAATCCTCAACCCACGCAGCACGTTGTTCTTCCAACCATTCTCTTGCGCCGAATTCATCATGCGGAATAGGATTATCTTCGAGCCATTTTGCCCATCCCGTAAAGGTATTATCTGTTGGAGGACTAACAACTGGTGGCGTTGGGAAAGTAAGACCGCCAGAGTGAGCATCATCATAATCATTTTTCGCGTTTTCAGCGATTTTCGGTAAGTTCTCCGAATTTACATATTCTTCTGCCTGTAAACGAGCTTGTTCTTTTTGAAATTCAATTAAAGCTGACAATGCATTTGCATTATTGCCAATTGCTTCAGTCGCACTATTGTGCCCTTCTATTAATTTGTTATTAACCCCAACAATAGTTTCGCATATAGACTTATAACGCTCATATTGCTCACTAGTAAGGCCAATATTGTTTCCAAATGCGTCAACACCAGCAGATAAAGACACAAATTCATCCTCAAGCGTTTTAAACTTATCAGAATCATTAGAAGTAGTTAATTTAGATAAAGAGCTATTAATTTCATCAACAGAAGTTTTATATGTATTTGTCAAATCCTTGACTTCTTCTTGTAAGATTTCTTGACGATGGATTAAATCATCTACCCAGCCTATAAGTTTTTGTATTCCAGCAGCCGCGAGACTTAACAATAACCCAAGAGCAAGACCTTTGAGACCACCTAAAGCAGCACCGGCTGCACTTGATCCGGCGATAGAACTTCCTATTGATGAACCGGCCTGAGAAGAATCTGCGGAACTAGCCTGCCTAGATGCAGCAGCTTCTGCAACGTCTGCTTGTTCTGCTTGTCTTGATGCATTAGCTTCCGCAATATCGGCTTGCTCACTTTGCCTAGATGCAACTGCTTCGGCGTTATCGGCTTGCTCGGATTGTCTAGACGCCACAGACTCTGCGTTGTCAGCTTGTGCGGCATTATCCGCAGCACCGACTTTTGCATTATCGGCCTCTGCAGCTCTTTTTGCTGCATTAGCCTCTTCCTCTTTGGCTTGTGCGGCTCTTTCTGCCGCATTGATTTCTTTTTCTTTTGCTTGAGCAACTCGTTCCGCAGCATCTGTTTCAATATTTTCAGAAGCGTCTTGCGACGTTTTATTGTTCATTGAATCAATAAAATTCTGAGCTGCTGTAGCTTTAGCGTTATCTGCATTGGCTGCATTATGCGCCGCAGTCACTTTTTCATTATCAGCGGCAGCCGCTTGTTTTGCCGCTACAACTTTTGCATCATCCTGAGCAACTTCAGGCGATACCTTTTTCGTCAAGTTCTTCAGACCAAAAGCACTTTCTCTTTCTTTTTTCCAAATGTCAGACGCTGATGCCCCTTGTTTGGTTAATTCTAAGTTCTGCTTAATAAAATATTTGCCAAACTTATATGTAGCAAGTGCAGCAATAGCGGCCTTTAATAGTCCAACTTTATCTGTTACTTTTACTATAGATGTACCAAGGTTTACAAAGAATTTAACTGCGTCACTATTAAGAGTATTTTTCCACATTGTTTGCACTGCGTTGTTAAATAGTGTAATGCGACCTTGGATACTATTAAGTTGTTTCTCATTTTCTGCCATTGCAGAACCTTCTGCATCTAATGCGTCTTGATACGCACCTTCAAGGTCTGTAATGTTAGTTAACATTGCAGCCATAGCGTTCGAACGGTTTTTACCAGCTAACATTTCAAGTAATGCCGCTTGGTCGATATCACTCATATCTCCCCAGACTTGAGCAATTTCTTTTATAATATCATATGTTGCCTTATAGTCACCGGTTTCAGTTAAAATATCTACACCAGTTAAAGCTTTAACTTTAGATTGTAGTTTGCTAACGCTTTCTACAACACCGTCGGTTTCTTCGCCCATTTCTTCTAATTCTTTTATACTTGTACCACGAATACGTAGTGAGATGGTACGTAATGCACTTCCTACGCTTGATGGATCCTGTAATACTTTATTCTTTTATATTTAATACGTTTCGCAACAACGTATTGCATGTTATTATTTATAATATTTATTTAAAAATTCATTCCCTCTCTAAATAATAACATGCCAATATATTTCTATATTGAATAGACCATATCTTCATCCTCAGCATTACCTGTTAGGAGCACACCATTTCGTTTAAAGGTATTTAACCAACGCCATTTGCGATTGCGTCCTACTCCTATTGATTTGAGTATTCGGGATTTTACCCTTATTTTATAATCAATTAGATATTCTCAAATCCCTTCATGGGGATGGTCGTTGAACCTTTTGCTTGATTTTAATTTTGTATTGTACATTATATCACAAAATTTAAATTTGTCAAGCAACTTGGATGCTGATTGCCCAATCTTTATAATTTTTGAACATTCACACCTGTTATTACTAACTATGCTGTAGTTTATAAAGCTCTAAGGGTTTCCCAGCAGTTAAATGTGTTCAAATCATATATTTCTATATGAACAGCCATAAAATATAGCTGCAGCAACCAGTGCTACACTTTGCTCAAGATTATTACCGGCAGCCATTAAGGAGCTTGCAGAATCTTGTAACGCTGTTGCAATTCCGTCACTTGAGATTGCAAAATTGTTACCAATTTCATTTAACACGTCAACTACGTGCATGCTATCTTCTGCGGCATATCCATATCATATTATTGAACGAGATTCGCAACATCTCGTTTGTTGTTAATTATATTGCTTTATTATTTATAATATTGTTTAATGCATTTAGCAAATAACATTTTAAATTTTTACGTTCCCAGTATGGAATTCTAATTAATATGATATTATTATCCGAACAATATTTTGTTTTAATATAATCGTGTTTTTTTTATAATATTTAATTGCGCCTCAGCCTCTTCTATAGACATATTTCCTCTTGGAATTGGCTTATAATGCCCCTCGCCATCAGCCTCAATTAAAATATTATAATCAGATATATAAAAATCAAATGGTAATGGATTTATGTCTCTACAATCATAAAAAGTGTATTGGTCTTCATAATTATACCCAAAATCATCTAATAACTTAGATACTTCAATCTCAAATTTAGATTTAACACATTTTGGGCATCTACGCCCATTAGTAAGATTTGGCCCATTTGTATCCCATATATGGCCACACACTCTACATTTCGCAGTAATTGGTTCAGAATATTGAGTATATTCAATAATATCAACAAGACCATGAAGTTCGTCTAGTTCTTTTTGTAAATCATCTTTACTTCTATATTTACCAACACAATAACCACACTTACCAGTGCTCTTTTTTAAATTATCATATTTAATCTTTTGAATTCCCTTTTCAATATGTTTTGGACATATTATATGTATGTTGACCTTATTTGATTTATTTTTATCATTGTCATAATCATAACCTGCATAAATAAATCCCTTAGATTCTACTAATTCTTTTAATTTTTCCTCTGGGATTTTATGCTTTTCGGTTCTAGACTCTATCCCACACTGTTTACAACCTCGTCCACAATTAATCATTATGTCATACGTACTTGTTTTAATACCATATTCTGGGTGCTTAGTACATATGTATTCAAATTTATTATTTGAGCGATGAATATGATCGGTTAATAAAACATATCCCCTTCGTTCACATTCTTGTTTAATTTCAGTTGTATAATCTTTTATGTCATCAAAACGTTTACTCTTTGCACACCAATTACAATAATGTTTTCCTCTCGTAACACTATTCCATGTAGTTTCGAATTTTTTACCACATTCACATTCCCATAGCATATTTTCTTTGTTCCCGTTATATTCGGTACTTAATCTTTTCATAGTTAAGCTATTATTGGCTAAAAACATATCAATATTATCTAGGCTATATTGATTTTTAGCATGTATTGGTGACGGTTTCCTTCCAGACAATATATCGTTTAATCTAACTTGATATTTATAACCTTCTTTATCTATACAGAACATAGCGGACTGTATATTTTTATATTCGTCTTGTAAAATTAAATTATGCTGTAATAATATTTCTTTAACTTCTTCCTGATTATATTTCATAAAAGCCACCTCCTTTGCAAATAAATAACAAATCATAAAACAACAATAATTAACAACACTTACACTTTCATGCAAGATTAGACTATTTCTTCACCTTCAGCTTTATCTGTTAAGGGTACACCTTTTCCATTGCCATTAGCTTGCAATGTACGAGCTGACATAGCTCTAGTCGTTGAACCTTCTCCTATACTTATTATAACACATTAATTTTGTGTTGTCAAGTACTTAGGAGCTTGGCTGCACGAACATCCATTATAAAGTTACTTAGGATTTAACCATATAACCATCCTTACGTTGTTTCTGCTTTCGCCCCATCATAATCTCCTTTCGGGATTATTGTGGTGTAAGGCTTTAGGAATTACCTGCAATTAAATGTATTATAAATTATATATTTCTATATAATCAGGCATATTATGTTTGCCTGAATGGTCGAAATTAGCGCTTCTGAAGCTTTGTCGGCATCAGTAAACTCAGAAACATTTAATAGAACAGCGGTACTCTTAGCGAGGTCTCCTGCCTGTTCAATATTATAACCCAATCTCGCCCAGTTTGCCGCCATATTGGTCAAATCAGATGTAGTTGCACCAACATTTGCACCTGTTTGAGACATCGTCTTCAAGAATTTCGCATATGTTTCATCCGTTTCATCAGTTACCTTTTTAAGCTCTGTTAATGCGGAATCTATATCCTGTACATACTGAACGCCTTGTTTTATTGAACCCAATATCCTATAGATGCTACCAAACGAAGCAAGATAAGTTCCTACTTCCTTAAACTTTCCTTTAATGCCATTAATAAAACTCTCAAATCCAGTTTCAACTGGCTTGATTTTTCCAGGTATAATTTCAACAGCATTTCCTAATTCCCCCATGACCATAGTCATTTCTTGCACTTCATGTTTCCCGGTTCTTACTTCATAAGTCATGGTGCGAGTTTCTGCATTAAAGCCCTTAAAGTTTGCTCCCTCAACAGAACTTACATAGCTTAACATTGCATTTTTAACAGCATCAATATCTTTTGGATTAACATTAGCAAAGAATTTTTGAACATCCAAATCTGCTTGTTGCGAATTAATTTTACGTTGCGCTTCGTCCGCGCCTAACAATGCCTTTTCTGCCTCGGTCGCTCTATCTGCCAAAAGCTTCAATGCGGCTTGCTCTCCGTCAGAATCAGATAATAGTTTACCGCTCTGAGCGAGTTCATCCTTTTTTTTCTTCAAAGCGTCTAAAGCATTAAAATATTCTTTGACAACAGTTACGTCATTAACATTAACGCTTTGATCGTTATATGCACTTAATGCTTGCTTAACATATTCTTCTCTACCAAGAACTTTTGTGGCGCTATTATATCCATATGCGTCTTTAGACTTCCCAATAATACCATTTCCAAGCTTGACCAATTCTTCTTGCGCAGCTTTTAACTTGTCAATGTTTTCATCAAGATTATCTGCAGCACTATTTCTAACAGCCTCTTGAGCCGTCCCATATGCCTTCATTGCTTCCTGATAAGCTTGCATTTCTTCGCTATCCTTATCAAAGAACCCTTCTTTTTGTCCGTCAACAATAGCCTGATTAATTTTATGGATAGAAGCAGTAACATTATCACAAGAATCTTGAAGCTTCTCAGATTGGATATAAGCAGCATTAAATGCGTCACTCCAACTCATAATGACACTTGTTATTTTGCCATCGGCATCTACCATGTCAAAAGATATCTTATCTTTAACGAAATCATATTGGCTAAAATCATATTGGCTATTTTTAGATGCAGCATATTGTTTGGCGTAAGCTTCCATAATAGCTTGACGATCTGTAAATAGCGTATTTTCTGAAATCTTATTATCTCCAGATATGATTCTGCCTTCTTTATCAAGCGCCTGATATGCGCTTTGTATCTTCGCATTTTTGGTTAATTCTGTTTGTAGCTCTTTGACTTTTGACACAGCACTGTCTAGTTTCTGAAGGTCAGCATCGGTAATGACAGTTCCATTTTCTCCTTTTGCGCGAATATCCGCCGCTATCTGTTGTAGCTCTTTAAATTTGTTCACATATTCTTGGACTTCGGTATTATCTGTGCCAAGAACTTTTTGAATATCAGCATAATTCTTATCGTTCCAACTAAGTGCCTTACCAGCGTCTTTAATTGATCTTTTTGTCCACGCGGAAGTAGAGTCTGGATTAAGAGCATCCATCTGAGCTTTTGTCAGAGTAGATTTAACCTCTTTAGTAGTTTCTTCTATTTCTTTTGCACCAATGCCAAGAGCCTCTTTTAGCTTAGACATTTCAGCGGCAATTTCATCAGCAGACAAACCTTTATATTCATCATAGAATCCTCGCTCATAAGAAGTAAGCTTTTTACTCTCTAATGTAGCAAATAATGTGCGCATAGCCTGAGTCAATTGATCTGGCAGTGCACTGTATTCTGTTGCAATACCGCCCATTGATTTATCATATTCACGATTTAGAATCTGAGAAATAAAATCTCCACCAAACTCTTTGGACAATAAATTTCTAATAACTCCTACATAATCTTGCTTAGAAACATTAGTGTCATTATTTAATACACGGTCGTAATAAGACTGGAAATTGGCAATAACATTACTTAATTTACTGTATTCTTCATCTGTTATAGAATATTGTTCACCAACATCATGTCCAGTGGAAATGTCGGATATTGACAGCATACCTCCGGCTTCTTTCACAACTCTTTGGAGATACCCATTAAGCATTCTTGCCATTTCTCCAGAATTTTGAGCGGCAATATCCTCTCCATTCGCAGTAGAGAACATGGCAGTGATAACATCGTTGATTATTGGATATTTTTCTGCGATATCTAAAGCAGTTCCAAAAGAATCTTTTCCTAAATCTATAGACATCATTTGACGCCCATAAATCATATTATATTTTTTTAAATTATTTTCGTCCGCAAAATCTGCCAATTGTTCAATATCTGAAAGGGAGAACATTAAATTATTGGTGCCTTTTTTATAAGCATGGGAATGCGTCATAGAATCTATTTCTTGTTCTATCTTATCAAACGTAACTTGGAACAGATTGCCTACTGCAAACTCAATTGCCTTCCCATCTTTTTCCGTAAAGCCATATTCTACATTTTGTTTTGAAACGTCTTTGCCATTATCGATCGCATTAGTTAGTGCAAGAATTGCGGTTTTAAATTGCTGGAACGTTTTTACGTTATTAAGCTCTGCGACATCAGTCGCTCTATTTTCTTCATAGCCTAAAAGTTGTCTGGATTTTGCCGTATTAGTACTTGCCTGTTTAAGTGCAGCAAGTTTATCATTGGCTAGTTTTTCTAATGCCGCAAGACGAGCCTCTTGTTCTTTTTTGGTCATTTCAGAAACATCTTTTAATCCAGCAGCCGCAGATTCAGATCCAGCGGTCGCACTTTCGATGCCTTTTTCTATGGCTTTTTTAGCAACCTCCGATGTCTTCTTGACAACTTGTTCTGCGCCAGTCTTGACAGTTTCAGCTATTGGAGTAGAATCAACTTCGCCAATTAATATATCAAGATTTTGAATGTCAGAATCTGATCCGCCATACAACTTAGCATATGCTCTATTGCGAGCTTCTGTTATATTAGCAATTTCTTCTTTTGATATACCACCATAGGCTTTCTGCTGTTCTATAGATAACTCTGCATCTCTAACTTCTCTTTCCAAAGCTTCTTTAATTCCAAGGAAATATGCATTTTTCTTTCTATATAGATCTGCTAGATTTACGCGGAATCCTTTGCCATCGGTAAATACTTTATCTTCAGCAGTTTCTCCTTCTAAACGAGTAACATCTTCAGAAATTGTACTCATATATGCCGAGATGCTTTCTCCTAACTTTTTATTTACAGAATCATATATTCTCTTACGGAGACTTTTTTCTAATTCATCTGCTTGATTAAAAACGGTACTAACTTGCTTACCAAATGCTGTTTCAACTTGATCTTTGCCAGTACCCTTTGTCATTGTCATTCCACTTAATTTTGATTGTAAAATTCCTTTAAGCTGATCATCGACAGAATCTTCTCCAAAATTTTCAACCAATAATTTAGCGAAATTGTCATAATAAATATCAAAGAATTTTTGTGTCTTTTTATTAATAATATTTTTAATCTCTTCTCCATTATTTAACGACGCTCTTTTAACATCAAAAATACCTCTTACACGAGAAATTTCGCTTATCAGCTCATCGTTAGACAAGTCTTCATTCTTTAATATTTCTTCTATTGCAGCATTTTCAGCATTATTTATTTTTCTAAGTCTAGACTCTATTGCCTCTTGAATTTCCTGCTCCATAGTTGCCTGAGCAGTGTCCCATGCAGTTTGATGTAAAGCCACGCCAGCTTCATCATATTTAGACTTAACAAAATTAGAAGCAACATCTTGGTACATATTGTTTATTACTTCAGAAATACGATTAGCAATTGCATTTTGAAGCTCATCAACTTTTTCTTGTGCTTTTTCATATAATGACGCCCTATAAGTTCTAAATTCATCTGTAGATGTGTAATTTGAAACGAACATCTTTTGCAGATTGTCTGCCGCAGATGATTTATTACCATATATAGTAGTAAATCCACCTTGCTCTTTATTGAATGTAAGCTTTTGTGCTTTCTGAACATCTTTCGTATAATCTCCAAGCTTGCTAATTTGTTCATTATTTCTGATAATGACTTGTTGAAGCTCTTGAATTTTTTTAAGCGCATTAAACTTTTTCTGTTCAGGGGACAAACTTTCATCAAAAATATTGGAGGAGTTAATACCATTAATTTCTTTAAGCTTATTATATAACTCTGTTACTTCTGTATTTACAACATTTAAAGCTTGTGTTTTTTCACTAAGAGTTACTGGCGATGCCCCAGATTCTTCAAGCTTATTAATTTCGCGTACAAGTTCAAGCTCTTCGCTCTTTTTTTGATTATATTCAACTTGCAATTGAGCTACTTGTTTGTTTCTTTCTGCAATTTTTAATTCCTGTTCTGCTTTTTGAACTTGATTGTCTAAAGATTCTCTTTCTAACTCAATAGACTTTTTTTGTTCTACCAATGGCATCAACGAGGATCTTTGCGATGCAACAGCATCTTCATATTTATTAACAACGCTATCGCCAGCTTCGTATTGTTGTAAAGGAAGTTTTGCTTTTTTAATATACGTACCATATTGCTGAATAATCGAAGAAATATAATTATTGATAACAGAATTTAGATTACTAATATCAACGTTAATTTCTTTTTTTGATCTTGCATTATCAACAGATTCTTTCAAAGCATCTATTTTACGCTGTAAGATTGCCTGAATTTCAGTGCTCCCTTTATCATTCGCTTCTTTTAATCTTTGTTTATAATCCTTTAATTCAGCCTTCGCATTATCATAGTTACTTTTTTCATTAAATAATTCCGCTCTTTGCTGTAATAAAGTTTGTAGCTCTTTTGGGAAAATTTCTAAATTTGATAAATCAAAATTCTTGCTATTTTTAAATTGTTGAAGAGCATCGATCTGTTGTTTTAAAGAATCACGTGCATTTTTTGAATTATAAAATGATTGTTTATCCATTCCAGCGAACAAATCTTTCAAATCTGCATCGTTTAACCCTAAATCATTGCTAATATTCGTAATAGAATCAAATAGGCCGTTTAAACTCTCTTGTGCTGTTTGAATTTGAACTGCGACTTTATCATATTCCGCTGTTCCAGCCTGTTTCCCTTTAAGGCTTTTCTCAAGAGAAGATAAATCCTGCTGCCTTTGTTTGTATTCCTCAATAGTGGTCTGTAACTGTTCAAAAAGATTATCATCAAGTTTCTGTTTTTGTTCTGTAACAGATTGCTGAATTTGTCTATTAATTTCCTGCAAATTAGTCTCTTGTTCTTTTGCTTTTGATTCAAATTCAGAAGAAACTTTTTCTCCCTTTTGAACCTTAGTATAATTAACAAGTCTACTTTTACTTTGTTCTAACTCATTTTGTTTATCTGCTAATTCAATTTGATATTTAGACAACAATCCCTTATTTTCAGATTCCTTTGCGGCCGAAATTTTAGATTCAATTTCTTTAATTTCTTTGTCAATCGCTTCTTGCTTTTTTTGCTCAGTAGAAATGGCTTTACTTAAAAGCTCTGGAGATTCTTCATATTTTTTATACTGCTTGGAAGTATTCACAGTAGTGGCCAATCTTGATTCTACTTGCTTTTTTGCCTCAAGTAGTTGAATATAATCATCAGATAAGTTTTTTCCTTCAAACTTTAATGTGCTTTTATTTGGAGTTTTGCTCTGATACTTAACCATCAGATCATAAATGTCTTTTTGTTGCTTATAATCCGATTTGAGTGATTCCATTTCTGAAGACGTAGAGTAAGAAGAAGGCTTGACGCTATCAAGTACGCTTTGCGCCGAAGCAATTCCATCTCTAGCAACCTGCAGTTTTTGATCTATTTCTTCTTCTTGTTTTGCAAGCTGAGCTAATTTTTCATCTCTTGCTTTTTTAGCTTCAGCTAATTGTTCAGAGCTTTTTTGAATACTTTCTTCAGCAGCAGAAAGTCTTTCTTCCCAATTAATAGAATATTCATCATTTACTTTAATTTGGGACACATCAAACGGAGCGGGTCTTTTATTCTCATCTGAATAAAATTGAGTTTTTGCACTCAATTTTGTCTTGTTGTTCAAACGAGCACCAATCATTCTTAACGCTTTACGTTTTGATATAGCAGAATCAGATTTATCTATTACCGTAGGCGTATCAATTCCTTCGTAATAAATATCTGCATTTAGATTTTTTAGTATCGAAGTAAGATAACTTGTCAACGACCCTGCGTATTGACTTTTTTTACTTGCTCCAGTCGCGGCATCTTTGCGCAACACATTTCTAGTAATTCCTACCGGTAGTCCTGCTCCCTTTTCTCCTTTTCCAAGCTGATCTAATAACGTCTGCCTAGAAACAACAACATTATCACCAGCAACCATACGATTTAGCCAACTAACAATATCATTTGCAATCTTTGAAGACGCATCATCCACAGAAATTTTAGACATTGCATCAACAGCAGTTTTAAGAGCATCGCCATGTATAATTTCTTCAGATGGATTAACTCCAATCATAGAATTTAAAAGAGTTTTTGTATCTGCACTTGCAGTTCCATAAAACTGCTTAAACATATTTAATAATGCAGTATACTCATTACTTTCACCTTGAGATATGCCTTTTGTTGCTTCAACTTGTCTGTTATATGCATTAATATTCTCAAATAATGTATTCACAGACTCGCCAACTGTTTCAATATTCGCGCTATATTCTTTAGAAGATGTCGCGTCCTTTAAACCATTTAAAAATTCACCAAGCTCCTTTAATAATTGCTTAGTATCTCCTTTTTCTCCCTTAAGTGCGTCGATAACGTCTGCAACTCTTGCATATTTCTGATAAAACTTAAGCATCTCTGGGGCATTATAGTCTCTATTAATTTTTTCATTACCAGAAATTGTAGATAAACCTAAAGATTTAAATAGAGATTCTAATGTGCCGCTTTTACCAAGCAACGGGGATAATAGAGCAGCTTGATTTTTATAAGATCCTTTCCATTTACCTGACAGATCAGATAAGTCCGATCCCAAGAGTTCTCCCTTAAATCCTCCTGTTTTAGTGTTTTTTTGTAAAAGTCCAGTTAAAACATTTCTCACATATTCTTCAGTCATTTTTGACAAATCAGTATCCTCGCCAAAAATATTTTGCAGATAATTTGCCATAGGAGATAGTTTTGCCACTTTCCCATTTGTCATCTTAACAGTTCTGTCATTGACCTCTTCTCCTTTAGCAATTTTATCATTCATCGCTTTTTGTTTTGAAAGTGCTTTATAATATGTTTCCCCAAAACTTTTAGCAAATGCAGTAAGCTGAGCAACTGTTTTTGACATCAACACCGCGCTTTTACTATTTTCTGTAGATGCCGCTTTTTGATCTTTTGCAGCATCAGATTGAGTATCCGCAGCTCCTAAATTTTCAAAAGCAGCTTTAGATTGATCTTCTGCAGCGCCTGCCTGAGTATTTGCAGCAGAACTTTGAGTCTCAGCAGCAGATGTATTAGAAGTTGGAGTGCCGCCCCCAGAAACTGGTATCGCTCCACCAGAATAAGTGGCTCCAGCAATGTTTGCAGATATATTGAAAGTCTTGCTATTGAGAACCTTTTCAATTTCTCCAATTAAAAACTCGCCGTCTACATACAGCTTTAATGGCTGTTCGTTAAATAATGCTTCCATTGCAGAAGTAATATTGCTGATATCTTTATTATCGAGTTTTAGCATGCTCATCAATTGAGTTTTAATTTCTCTAGCATCGCCCTCAATTGAAGTTCTTGCATTATGTATAGATGTCTTTAACGATTCAAGTTGCTCTTTTAGTTTTGCAGATGGGTCTGTTTTTTCGCCTTCGCCTTCTTGTTTACTGTCGTCAAACGCTATTGACATCGGAATCTTTTTGATTCTTGTCGTCTGCTTAATAATCTTATCAATAAAACCATTAATCTTTTCTACATATGCATCAATTTCTGAATCGGCAGGGACACCAAGTTTCAATTCTATTTCTTTTAACCCCGCCTTTTCAAGCATTTCTTGTAGCTGATTTGATAATTGTTGGACAGACTCTTTTGTGGTATTCAATCTATTTTCTAATTCAGTTACAACTTTGTCTAAATTAGACCCATATGTGCTTATTTCTTCTTTGAATGCCGAACTGTTAATTCCAAGATCTTTTGATAAACTTCCAGAATATTTACGCCCAATTGCTATAATGTTCTGAAGAACATCTCCAAGCTTTTGCAACTTATCTATAGGAAGATTTTGTAAAAAACCAATATCAACATCATTCCAGCCAACAATCTTATCAAATTCGTCGCCTAACTTGTCAAATTCTTTAACTATATCTTTATTTTTTAAATCAATTGTAATTTCTGGATTTTTTAACTTTGCTAAAAAGTCTTCCATTTCCTTACCTTTTTTGGCAAGACCCATATCAGAATTCTTGAATTTATTTACAACATTAATGGCTGCATTAAAAGATGTAACAATCTTATTTGCCGTCTGTTCCACACTGGCTTGTGTTTTGGTTGCATCAACTGTAATATCTTTAAAAAATGCTTTCCCAGTTGGATGCTTGCTTTTATATTGTTGTCCAATCGTATTATAAAACCCAACAATTTTTGCGGCAAGTCCATCAAAACCTTCGCCAGCCTCTGAAAGCTGTGGCATCATGCCCTTAAGATCGGTCAAGGTTTGTGCAAGCGCTCTGCTACTTACATCCCATCCCTTGTTTGTTGCTTGCGTAAGGCCAATCTGAAACTCACTAACCATTTGGGTTAATTGCCCCATTAAAGAACTAAGTTTTTCTTTATCGGTTGATTTGCTAATATCATTAATAATGCCTTTAATAGACTCTGCGGTATCCTTAAGTTTACCAGTCGCTCCCTTTTCGTCATAAACAAATAGATCTGAAAGTCTGGAAAATAGATCAGACGGAAGTGATTTAACAGTATCACTAAGGCTTGCAAAATTTTCTCTAATATCTTTGATACTTCCAGAAAGTTTTGCAATATCATCCCTATTTTGCTTTAATCCGTCAAAAATCTTAGGTGCGCTAACGCCGCCTAATTCTCTTTCAAGCTGAAGCAATCTATCTACGGATTCAACAATGTCCGTAGTTTGCTGTTTTACTTGCTCAAATCCTTTATTCCCTTTATTCTGAATACCAGAGTCAAAACTCTTTTGCGTTGCTTTAATTTTTTTATCTAAATTTTCTAAACCATCACTTAATGTTTTTAATTCTTTTTGATAATCTTTATTTAATTCAACAGTAATACCATACGCATATTGTGCACTAGGCCCTCTGCTACCCATACTTTTCACCTCACCCAATTCTTCTTAATCCTTGTGACTGGAAATAAGAATCCATTTCAAATATATATGTTTCTTCAAATTTTTCCATTTTTTCTCCAACTGGCGTTCCAATAAAAGTGCCTGAATATCCTGGCCAGCCATGTGCTCCGATAGCAAAATCGCTCATAATAATACCACCAATACCAGAACCCCATCCATCTTTTGCGCCAACATCTCGATTGTACACTTTAGAGAAATCTGCCCCTCTGTCCGTAAATCTTACTCCTGTTTGTATTTTATTTGCATTCCATAATGTATATGGAGCATAACCATAATCTCTTAAAGTATCTGTTCTTTCGTAATTATCAGAACTATATTCGCTATAATAATTATCCATCCAGCGCTTTGCCTCTTTCGTAAAATCAACTCTCGCCTTTTTTGCTGCTCCGTTAACAATGCCTCTGGTATTTTTCTCCGTATCTTGCATAATCTTATCAATAAAAGCTTTCATGGTTGATGCCATATTTATCCGCTCCTTTACATGGCATTAAGAAACTTTTGCAGTCCTTCTAAATCAGACGCATTTAAATTCATTTGAAAATTATTTATCTTGTTTTGAATTACTTCAATAAGCCCAGATAGAGATCCAGATAATTTTTGAACGCCAGATCCAACAACATTAGAAATATTATTATTATTTTCAATCATATCTCCATACATCATATTTAATATGTCATTTGTTTTTCTGTAATCATCTTCAAAAGTTGCAATAACAGGGTCTAATAACCCATTCTCACATAGCATGTCATACTCTTTATATAAATCAAGCCCACTTGCAGAAAACTCTAGATTCGTATGTGCTTGTAATATTGCAATTGTAAATTGAAAATATTTCTTAAAAGAATCTACTTTAATGATTCCGAATTCCTCTTCAGTACATTCTGATAAAACATTATTAACTAAGCGTAATTTATCAATCACAGGAATATAATCCTTAACTTCCAATGTCTTTTTAATAAAATCAGACATTGCGTTTGCGTTAGTTTTGCTATAAATTTTACCCTTGTTGGCTTCCATAATCTCTACAAATTTCTCGATTTTCATTGTATAACTCCTCCTAAAATAATTTATTTAATACGGCGTCGCCGTTAGATTTCGATATCAATATCATTTGAATTTTTATTGCACGACATACTATAAGCAATTAATATTGCCTCAGCCTCATCATCTGTGACTTCAATTTTAAATTTATTTTTAACCATATCCATGGCTTCTTGTTTTAATACTTCTCTTTTTGTTTTCGGCCCTTGAATTATTCCAACACATTTACGCCAAGCCGTCGGAAGTAAAAATTTAAAAATAACATTATTCTCATCTGCCCAAGATATAATTGTGCCAGCAATATAAGACAGTATTTTGACGGTTTTAATGTTATTGGTCATAAGACATTCTTCCATCACAATCATGTCTGGTTCATATTCATTTAATTGTGTTTTGATAGCTTTCATCATTTTACGGATTCTTTCATCAGTATCTTTTATTTTGTGTAAATCAATTAATACATGGTCTACATATTTGCCATCAACTAGTAAACTAATTCCTGTCTTCTGGCTACTCATATCTATACCAACAACCTTCATATAACTCCTCCTAATCATTACAAATTTCCGTAAACCTACATTACGAGTTGCAAACTTACGCAAACCTATAATGCAACTCCTTTTATCCTTTTAAAAAAGGGGAGCATAAGCTCCCCTAATATTACCATTCAACTTTAGTTCTTAACTCAGTAACAGCCGCCTTAATATAAGCAGTTAGTTCCTCATCAGAAATTGTAATGCCCTTCTTTGCCAAAGCCTTCTTTGCTTCATTCCATGCATATTCTGCCTTAGTAAGACCGAGCTTTTCAAGGTCGCCAGTAATCTGCAACTCCTGTGCGGCACTTACAACCTGTGATGCAATCTCAATGGCTGTCTTTATTTTCTCATTCTTTAGCTTAGTGTTAATCCAAGGAATAACGAATGTGGTAATGACAGTACTCAATAGACCAATTAAAGCAATAACAATCTTAGTAATATCAACAGATCCCATAATATCTCCTCCTCGCTTAATACTGATCCTTAAATGTATCTTCTGTCGGTTCTATGCCATATTTTTGCATTAGCTTAATCTTATTTTCTGCCTTTGCTTTGGCATAATAAAAACCCGTCCCAGTCGCTACCTCACCCGCAACAGACGGGATTAAATAGCATAATGGGGACAGGTCTCGTGTAATGGCGATCATTGCGCAAGAAAACCCAACGACAAGTATGTTAATAATAGCGGCAACAATAAGAATCTTTTTTGAAAATTCCATTTTCAACACCTCATTTTAAATATCCACTATGCATGAATCCAACTTTACCAGAAGCGGTTTGTACATATAGCCATTCTCCAGTATAATAACCAAAACATTGTACCTTAGTACCATATGGTAAAATACCTAAACTTGTCTTGTTGGAACCTGCACCAGCTCTTAGATGTAAACCAACATCTGCATTGACCGTATATGTGCCTTCCTTAGACTTGCTAAAACTTTGTGGATTCTCAACGTTGCCTTGTGCGGGTGCATTTGCCGTATAAATAACATTGCCCTTGTCATCAAACACACTATACCCAATCTTGCATGCCTTCTTCGCATTCTCCAAAGATCTGTACGCACCAAGCTGAGAAGATGCATCTGCCCAAGTCTTTCTTACACGATATAATGTAGCTGGGGCCGATGCAACAGGATATACTACATTGCCCTTTTCATCGAATACCTTATACCCATTTGGGCAAGACTTCTTCGCATTTTCCAAAGAAGAGAATGCACCAATTTGCGAGGACACATCCGCCCAAGACTTTCTCACACGATATAGCTGCTTTGCTGGAGCAGGAGTAGGAGTTGAAGTGTTTGTTTTAAGTAACTCATTAACACGTCTTCTTAACATGCCCATTGTATAGCCGTGTCTTGGCCACCAGTTATCAGGGTCATTATGATCGCTGCCATACCCACGCTGACCAGCTTCATTATGCGAAACGATTTCTGTAATTGATGGATAGGCACGCATTAAGTGTGCACATAACTCTGCGGCAAGTTCAAATGTCTCTTTACAATAGTTTGCGCTAGAATGGTCATCTTCACAAATCTCAAACTGAATTGCACAATTATTGTAAGAGCCATATCTACCAGCGCCAACGCCCCAGCAGCGCATTTCCCATGGTAGAGTTTGTACTACTGCCAATGAGCCATCGGATATCTTGCCTAGAAATGCATGTACACAGACTTGCAAACCGCCTCTATTCCAATCATTTCTGTAATTATTTGTACCAAGAATAGATAACATCTCTGTGCGAGAAAATGTTTTTCTTTGTGGTAAATACTCTTCCATGCCGCTAGTCTGCCCAACATATGGCTGAACATAACGCTTGACAGTATTATTATTCGCGCCAGTACTATGTACTACAATCTTTGTTGGAGTGATTTTTACTCCTCTCTTATAACAGTCATTCTGTTCTAATAAACATTGATATAACTTCATAAATCATTCTCCTCTCGTTCTTGATTTGTTTTTGTTCTAATATTATATTTTTAAGGGATCACTGCTTTCCAATTCCCATTAACAACCTTTAGTATTTTACCATTATCTGCCGTTGACACGGGTGGCAAGCCCATTTGATAACCGTCTAACTGGATTAGATGCTCTTCGCTGGAAAAATATGCTGCTAATGTTGCATCTGCTGCACTAAGTGGTTTAATCCATATTTCTTTGCACCAAAATGGGTCGTCTGTAACACATTCTCTTATAACCATTCTTACAGTAACTGAATTACATGTACACGTTTGTATAGTCAAATATTCTGTTTGATTCAAATTGTTTTTATCCATATTAATATAATACATTCCATCGTCCATGAGATATGTACCATCGGAATTAACCATAAAACCCCAATATTTGCTTGATTGCGCAGCATCTCCACCATTTTCAAGCATTTTATTATATTGTGGAGTCCAATCGATAAATGGTGATGCAGACGAATCTGTGCCGCCATTTACCAAATATAATTCATCGTCATTAATTTGCCCAGCAGCAGCCATTTTATCATAGACTTCTTGACTTTCTACTTTATTAATTACAAAACTTTGTAAAATTTTTTCTTGCATTATTTCTTCCCTCCTTAACTCACTTCAAATCTTACATTAGTAAGAGTAACTGTAATTGGAGTTGTACCAGAATAACTTGACGAAGTATTAAACTGAATAGCAGCTGCAGAAACATCCATTGTACTTGTTCCGCTAGTTATTTCATATTTGCCCCCGCTAGTATAAAAACCAATTTTAGTAGGAGAAGTAGAACCATCGCTGAACGTAATACTATCAAAATAGATCTTAACAGTGCTGCTTGTATCAATACTTCCATCAGATATTAAAATACCTTGCGGCTTCGTAGTAAAATTAATAGTTAAATCATGTGTTGCATCATCAACACTGAATGTAACACCAGTCGTTTTCCCCGTATTAACACTTACCATATCAGAAGTAAGATGAATATATCTATCATCTTCTCCACCGCTAGATCCTCCTGTTTCAGGAGCTGTATAAAGACGATACTGAGCAATTGGTAGATATCTCGTCACATAGTCGCTATCATTTTCACCCTTAAACTCAATAGCACGAATATCTATATAATCTTTATACACATCAACAATTGCACCCTCAGACTGCCCAGCCATTGAAACACGCGTACTATCCAAATTAGAATTACACACAGAAGAATCAATAGGATATGCGCAAGAAGGTACATGTACACACCAAGCCGTAGTTCTATTTACATTACTTACTGGCCAAACGTTCGCATAAGGCTCGGCCTGCTGCAAATACCATTTCCAATGGCTATGACCGCTAAACCATATTACTCTAGGGTAATTAGCACGCAAAGTTTTTAAACTAGCTAATTGGCTCCCAGATAGCCAGTTACCAGATGGATAAATTTGCTGAAAATTACCAGAAGCATCTGGGAAAAACATATGAGTTATGACAAAACATCTATCATTTTTATATGACTCAAGTTTATTTCCAAGCCAAGTAATGTCGCTATTAAGATAAGTAAGTGATGCAAACTCATACATACGCATTCCTAAAAACAGAAAATGGTCATTCACTGTTGTTCCATCAGACGTAGTATGAGTTTTTGTAACTTCATATGAATATGTGGCATCAGAAGTAAATAAATTACTAATACCAGCATATGATTTAAATGTATTAATATCGATATTTGAGTTAGTTGGGCAATCATGATTTCCAGTTGTAGGATATACTGGCGTACTATTATTAATTGCTTCTAAATTTGCTTTATATAATGCCATTTCCGTAGTTAAAGAGCCTGAGCTATAACTAGTTTGTGTTAAATCGCCAGAAATAACAGTAAATTCAATATCTTCTTTTTGATTAAAGAAATTTAGAGCGTTTCTAATATCAGCCTGATTCCCATCTGCTTGAGCCGTTTCGTTATGAACGTCAGATAACAAACCAAAACGGTACAATCTCTCTCCATATGTAGGCTTAAAATTATCAATCGCGATAGATCCAACTCTAGTACCGCTGGAATTATAAACACCAATCTTAGAAGCAGCATAAGGAGCAATATTTGTTTTTATTAAGCTATCATAAGACATTTAAACACTCCCTCCCTTACTAATAGTGCCGATGGCTCCCCAGCCATCAAGTTTATTGTTGCTTTCATCTTCATAATACAGAGTATAAGTTCCTGCTGGGAGTTTGGAATCAGCCAAGGAAATTACATTCTCGCTAGAAATCGAACCAACTTCGCCTTCTGGTAGCTCTGGTTCTGGCTCTGGCTCAACAATATTTGCATAAACATATAGCAATTGATATGTTTGCCCACCTCTAAAATTGCCCGTGTTAGAAACACTTGAAGTTGATATAGTTAAAGTTCCATTACTATATTCGGAAGTCGCATATTTGGAATATGCATATCGCCTACCATAACTGCTTTCTGTAGTTACAGAAATAGTTTGTCCTTGCGAGTTGCAAGCGATAATAAAACGTGAACTATCCCAGTCTCTTCCATTAGTAATTTGTATAACAGACCAAGCTATCGGTTCGCCTTTAACTGTATATGTCAAACTTGCTATATCTGTAGTATTACTGAAATTTGCAGTTGCTGTTGCAATACTATAACCACCAGTTATCTTTGCGCCGTTAACATATGCAGTTTTGCCGCTTAAAATATCAGAATAAGTAGCATTGGCATCAGAGGTATCTACGCCGCCCCCTTGATGAGTACCAACAACACCAAAGATACTAACCCCAGACGCAATATTATCTGCAACAAGATTAGCATCACCCTTAATAGTTTGAGCGCCCGCTAAATATTTGCCAGCTTCCAAAGTTTGGTCGGTTGTGCCTGGAATTACAGTACTGGCATCTAAACTTGAAATTGTCCCAGCATATTTTTGGTTTTTTGAATATGCTGTAACACCTGCAAGCATTTGATTACCATTAGACAGTGTTGCATCATTTGTATCAACACCATTTGTATATTCAAATGACGTTGATATATTTTTTATTGCATTTGTCCCAAAATATAAAGGCATGAGCATCAACCTCCTTATGTAAAATCGCTAGAAGTCCATGTTTTGACTTTTATAGACGGTGTATCAGATTTTAAAGCATAATTTTCTAGACTCTGATGTTCAGTGATAAATCCACTGTCATTTGTTAACTCACTTGTTTTAGTAGCTACGGCAACATCTCCTGTCTCGCCATTAACCGATGTAACAATAGGAGTCACAATTTGTAATTTTTTAGTTGACATTCTTACATCCTCCTCCTTATTTTTAATATTTATCATGGCGCAAGGATGCTGGCCCTGCGCCATATATTTAGTTTATTGCTGTTGCACTAATAGTACCGCTATCGTCAACGGTAATCCTAAAACGTTTCGTACTATTAGGCGTTGAAGATTTTAAAATCAATGCAGTTCCTTCAATAGTTCCTGCAAACCAACCATTGCCATTTTTGTCAACGGTATGAGCATTTGAACGATTCGTATTAGAATTTCCATTGCCTACAATGTGTAGATATTTAGAGTTAGAATCTTCAATATTATATCGACCCTGAACATGCTGATTGGCACTTGATGCAATAGTGCCTTCTCCTTCTGTATGAGTGAAAGTTCCCATTGCTCTTGTTTTATAACCTTCACTATGGGAATAACCACCAGCGGCAATTGTTTCATATCCTTCTGCATGAGCACAACTATCTAGAGCCAAAGTGTCGTCGCCCTCTGTATGGCATTGAGCATATTTAGCAAGATTAAACTTCGTAGTTTCCCAAGTAGTAATAATCGTATCCTTGTTAGTCGAGGTTGTAATAGAAGAAGGAATATCATTCGATCCTCTTCCTTCCGCATGCGAAGAGTGACCCATAGCGTTGGTACTATATCCTTCAGCATGTGCAGTCTGCCCACTAGCTATGCTGCCTTGTCCCTCTGCGTGAGAAGCGTTTCCTGACGCTATTGTAACCGAACCTTCAGCGTGCGAGCACCCTTCTTGTGCAATTGACTGATATCCCTCGGCATGTGAATATTGCCCATTTGCTTGCGTAGTAAATCCCTCTGCGTGAGAAACATAATTACCAGCTTTACTTTTATATCCTTCTACATGTGAATACTTACCAATTGCAGAATTAGTTGTGTAATCATTAAAAATCTCAGAATATTGACCACTACCAGATTTACCAATTAAATTTGGCTTGTTATATAAATCATTATAATTACCGTCGAAATCACTGGCTCCTATATTATATCTTACTTGCGCTTGTTGCATCTCTGTCAGTGCCTGTTGAGTAGTTCTTAGAATATCATTTGGAATATACTTGCTATCGATTGTATGAATAATGGTGGTATCTTTATTAATTTGTATACTATGCGTTCCTCCACTATTCTCAATCTTCACATAAACTGTATCATTAGTATTAGAATAACTTGCAGCGGTAGGCTCTGGGGCACAATAAATACCAATGTAAAACGGTTCCCCCGTATCTTCCATCTCCGAGGTCGCTAACGACGCATTGCCTAAATATATGTATCTATAATTAGAATATGCTCTGCAAGTATATGGAGTATTATCCCATATAACAATGTATAAATCTCCGGGCACCAAATCAAGATCAAACGGGTTCTCAAGATAATCATCGCTAAATGTTAAAGTTCTGCTAGAAAGAATTTCAGTAAAACTAGCATCTTCTGAATAAAATGGCCTATTATTAATGTATCCTATTTGAGAACTATTATTTTGATTCCAATTTGGCTGTTGACTTAACATAGCAGTAGTAATTTGAGATTGCACACTTGTAGTACCAACAAGGGTCTGCAACATATCCACACTTTCAACTGTAGCAAAGTCACTAGCATGCTTATTGTCAACAGTATCAGCGTTACCGCCATTTGCTGGCAATGACGTTGGTTTATCTGTCAGATTATTATAACTATGTGTATGATTATCAATTGCGTTAGATATCTGCGATTGTACACTTGTGCTGCCAACCAAAGTTTCCATGGCACTCATTGATTCGGCGGTGGCAAAGTCATTTGCGTGTTTACCATCCACGGTGTCCGCATTGCCACCATTAGCTGGGAGCGAAGTTGGCTTATTCGTTAAATCGTTATAATTATGAACATGATCTTCCTCTGCTGCGCCAATACTGGTCGGAGTTATAGCGCTAACCGCAGTTGATATCTGAGACTGGACACTAGTACTTCCAACAAGGGTTTGAAGCATATCTACTGATTCCACAGTCGCAAAATCTGCGGCATGTTTGCCATCTACAGTATCTGAATTGCCGCCATTCGCAGGAAGAGTAGTCGGAATAACTGGCTTATCTTCCAAGTCATTATAACTATGGGTATGCCCAATAAGAGCATACCCAGTATGAGAATGATTTACCAGAGCATATTCAGAATGCTCATGGTTAATTGGAGAATATTCGTTATGCGTATGATTTACATTTGCTTTACCGGTTTGTAAAGTATCAATATCTGCTCCCATATCTTCAAGATGATTTGTGAGGCACTGCGCTGTATAAGTATCGTACCATATGTTATTAGTAGAATACATAGGCTCAAAATCGCCATTGGGCATAAAAAATTCCTCCCTTAATTAATCACATTAGTTTATTGCTTCATTTACGGTTACTACAATTCCTACTGCATCCGTCGACGACGGATAGCTGAACCTCAGCTTTGTGTACAGCGCATTGCTATTACTCGTAAACATAATTGTGTCTGTAGCGGCATCGTAGGTGTATCCTGTCGCGTCGCCAATGTGTATTGCTCCAGTCCAGTTTGTCCCATTGAAGTAGCATACTCGATATGTTGACGCGTCCGTGTTCGCTTTAGACCCTTTTATACGCACGGTTACGCCGCTTCCGCCGAGCTCAATATCGTTCGATACATTTTGCGTGGAGTTGGCTTCCAGCGCTGCGCCGCTATTGATGCGATAACCTTCGTGGATAGCACTTGCGTCAAACAAGTTCGTATATGTAGGAGCGGACGCCACCGCTGTCACCTTAATAACTATATCCCCTGTGACACTAGGGATTGCTATCTTTCCTTCTGAATAATATGTGGACATATCCACACCTCCCATTGTTATTGATACTGTTGCTCCAGCCAGTGTATACCCGACGAATGGTATAATTGTTGCGCCATATCCTTCGCCCTCAATCACTGCCTTCTTACTGTTGTCAATTGAACAATTTGTGAGCGTCTTCGTTACTGAATATAACATATTTGTAAATGTTCCATTAAATACCGCTGCAGTAATATCCGAACCACCCATTGTTACCTTGACACTGTCAATAACATAGCCATTACTCGGTGTTATTGTAGCCGTATAAGATTGGTACTGCGACGCGCTTGAAGCGGTGTTGCTTAAATTTACATTGGAAAGGGTATTAGTTACTGAGTATGTCGAAATAATCGGAGCGACAGTTTCTGGCGTGCCATTTATCATAGCCGCACGAAAAGCATTTATCTCATTAGCCGTAAATCCGAGAGAAGCAATATAGTTGATAACTTTATCTTTAAATGTTGATCCAGCAGTTAATGCCATAATGGCAGTTATAAGATTTTTATATCCATACTCCCACTGACCTGTTGCATACTCTCTGCCACACCTTTTACGTAGATAATCAGCGCCATTGAATGACGTTAACTCATAGTCTTTGTCAATATCGCTTTGAGATACTCCTAAAAGTGCCTCAATAAGACAAGCTATCGTGCCTGTGCGATCCGCACCAGCTGAGCAATGAAAATAGAGAGGTCGATCCCTCATAACACTATCAAAAATAAAACGAAATGCTTCTTTCATAGAAGCTGTATTGGAAATAGAATAATAAGCCCAATAAGCTCCACCGTCTGTTGGGCAACAAAAATCAACATCAGTACCGATAACAGAATAATCTTCGGCAACATCTGCACCTTGTAATTCAAGTTCTGCTCGTATACCTATCTCATCATGCATTGTTTTGATAAAATCTGTGTCACTCGCAGATATCTCGCCACCTCGAAATAGCTTACCATATTTAACCGTTCCGCCATCACAAGTCCATCCGCCTAAATCTCTTACATTTCTTGATGGTGATTTAATCCATCTAACACTGTCAAGTGGCTTAAGCGTACCCGCTTTGCTTCCATTTACAAATGGCGTTCCCACATTCGGCTCTTGATTATAGTATGTTACACCGCCAACTTCTTTACCAATAGGATTTGTCAAAACAGTCCCATCCGTATATGTTTCTATACTAGAAGTACTGTAATCGCTCGAATCATATGTCACATTAGAAAGATAATTTCGTACAAGTTGAGGACATTGATGCCATTCGACATCCTCAATCCCCCCCCCCTGTCATTGATGTATTCGTTCCCGTCTTTACGCCTTCATCTCCGGCGAAGACCTTACCAGAACGAACATCTTCAGGGGTAGCGGTAAAGACAGTTAAATTATCAACTAGAACACCAGTGATTTCTTTTCCGTTTTTATCTGTTAAAACATAGGTCTTTGGATTACCGAATCCTCCGCATACATTTCCGTATAAACCACTCATATAACTGTCACCTCCTGTACTCTAATTTGTACTGAAATTGCGCTGCTTGGCTTACCGCCAGCTACATAAACACGCACAGTACCATTTCCGCTCAAAGTTGTAAATGCAATCCCATCATCCTGCCAAGAGTTAAGCTGCTCTGGCGTTGGCTGCAAATCAACAATGCTTGTCTCTGTTACACAACTTAGTGCAATATCCTGATAATATGGGCTTGCGTCTCCAACCCAATTAGATGTCAGTGTAATTGTTGTGACCTTTGGCAACAGACTTTGCAGCATGGCAATCGTAGCATATGTATCTGCAATGTTGTTTCCCTTCGCATCTGCCGTAGCTTGTGCAACTGCTCCATACACATCTGCACCATCAGTTTTTGTCAGACCTTCAATAACCCATGCTGTGCCATCATAAACCACAGTAAACGGCTTATTGAGAGCAATCCAGTTAGTACTATATCCTTGCTGTAAGCTAGTTGTTAGAGAGCTTAGTCTGCGTCTAATTGGCTTAGCGCCTAGTCCGTTAACATTTAATGTTGGTGCTTTACTTGTACTTGCTTTATTTGGAATCATAATAAAGCTTGCGCCAACAGTCAATGAGTCAATGCCAGAAACTGTGGCAGTGTATGCAACACCGTCAGTACTAGAAGCGGTTGCCGTATATACTGCATCAGCAGCTGAAGGTTTACTATCGATAGCCGCTTGCATTGTCTCAATAGTAGAAGCAGAAGCGGCTCCAACGTCACTTGCAGTTAATGTGATATTATCTGACAGGGCTTTGCCGTTAATGGTTGTAGTCTTTAGAGCGTAAGAGCCTTCATCGCCAAGTTCTTCCCAAATAGCACCATTCCAAACGAATTCTTTATGGTCGTCTTTACCGAGGATTACATCGCCTTTTTCTTTTGTGGTATAATTTGCAATTTGAGGGTCAGTTGTTGAACCATCGGTAATATCAACAGCAGCTTTGCCGATAAAGTGCATTGCGCCTGTTAGGCCACCAAGTTGGTTATTGATGGTGGTCATCTGACCGTCAACATACTCTTCTGTTGCTAACTTCTTTGAACCATCATCTTTATTGGTTCCAGAAGTAGAACCAACATAAACATCTCCTGCAAACCAAGCATTACCCGACCAATCAAGAGTATGGGCATTGGACTGCGTATCAGTATTTGTACCATTGCCTACAATATGAGCGTATTTTCCTAATCTATCTTCAACATTGTACTTCCCTTGTACGTGCTGTCCAGAATTAGCATCCGTCCCCTTACCTTCAGCGTGCGAGGCTTCGCCAGATGCGCGACAATTAGTTCCTTCTGCATGAGAATTCTTCCCAACAGCAACTGAACCACCGCCTTCAGCATGAGCTGCTTCTCCACTAGCAATACTAGTACTGCCTTCAGCATGAGAATAATCTCCTTGTGCTGAAGTATAATAGCCTTCAGTATGCGACGCTGAACCACTTGCTAATGTGCCTTCACCTCCAGAAAAAGAGTTTTTACCTGGACTAAACATTATGTCGCCATCACTAGCGTTGATCATTACTAAAGACCCTGTAGTCTTGCCATTAACTATGTTGGAGTTATTAGGTATTTTATCATTTACATAGTCGTATACTGTCTTTGCACCAGCGTACTGTCTGTTTGTTGAACTTGAAGTGATGCTTGTTGCAACAGGCACAATAGGGTTAAGTACATAAAGGTTTTCATCTTGAGACACAGGTACACACAAAGCCATTGTAGGAGCTTCGTCTTTTTGTAGTAGTTCTTTGGTGATATTATTATATAATTTAACTTCGGTAAGAGTATCGGAATTTAGATTACATCTCATGTAAAGGGGCTTGTCGTATCCTTTATCGAGATTACGAAGAATATAAAATTCTCTATATATATTCTGACTGGATATATCTGAAGTTCGTGGCGTAAAATATTTTCCATCCCCCACTATTGGAGTATCACCTAATGCGTGTTGTCCATACAACCAATAATTTGTATACTTGGAATCATTATATGTAGCAGTTTGATAGAATAAGTTGTCTGATAAAAATGATAAACGGTCAGTTGTTAATACACCTTGATAATTAAAATCTTTACACCACTCTAATATTTCAGGAATCGCTTTTTCAGGTAATTTAGAGTATTCAATGTTGAAGACTCTTGCACTGGTGATTCCATCAGGAAATTTATCAGAAGACACTGTTACTGAATTACTGGTTGAGCTCATACCTGAATTACTTATTAAGACTCCAACAGTATCAAGATTTCCAAATGTATAACCGCCATAAGATTGAGGTGTATATTCCAGATTTTCAATCAATTGACCGTTTATTTCAATGGCAACGTTAGCAGTTGTAAAATTATTTTTAAGCCAAGTTGAAGTAAATGATGAATAATTAGTTGTCCATGAGTCAGCAATATCAACATTTGATTTAATGGCCAAAGATTTATTCTTTACATAATCCTTAGCTGTTTCATCATTTTGGTTCCAATCAGCTTGGACTAGTTCACTAGAAGAAATAGCACCAATGTTAGTTCTAGCTTGTGCTTTTTGCTCATCAGTAATGTTTTCTTGAGCATTGTAACTAACAACAGTATTTGTCAGATTGTCAAGGTCAGTTTGAGTTGTAAAGTTACTATCGTTAGTTAGCTCACTGGTCTTGGTGGGGATTGATACTGTTTGTGCAGTGGAACCATCGAATTTAGTTGTTGTGTCGCCTTTGGTAAGAGTTAGCTGATGTACTAGTCTATCTGCAGATTTTGCAGATTGTACATAAGTTGCAGATACAAATTGCCATTTTTGTGTTGTTTTATCATATACATTTACTTGTGCGTTGTAAGGCTGAAGTAGCGTTAAGAACCTAACATTATATACTGTAAGTTTATCATTATCTAAGTAGTCTACTTGAATATAAAGATCATTTACTTGAGTATCACCCATAGCAAGATGTTGGATTACTAAGTTATCTTGAGTAAAATCTTCAGGTAGTGTACCATCGTCTTTAGTTTTTCTAGCAAAAACTTTAAATAAATCAGTAGTTGTACCATGTTGTGTTAAGTGTATTTTATATAGTCCTGTTTTTGGAAACTGCCAAAGACCAATATGATACACACATACTTTACTACTACCATCAGAAGGTTCAAGTGTCATTTCAATAATAGACTTATCATCAATACCCTTGAGCTTATCATAAATCTTCCCTTGACTCTCATTCAAATCATTATATAAATACTCATCCGCAAAAGGAATTTCATTATAATACAAAAGTCTTCCCTTAGCCGTATCATATCTACCAACTTTGAAGCGAGTTTTCCCCGCAGAAGTATCAACAATAATCAATTCACCATCGAGCGGTTGGAACGTAGTTGCTACTGCCTCCCAATTAGCAGCAGTATCTCGCTTATTCTTAACGCGAGTATTAAATGTCTTATTTGCCATTTTACAACCTCCTTAAAATATTGCAAAATGCCGATGTAAACCGACATTTTGTTTTAATATTATTTCCATTTTCCTATTGCTAAATAACTTACAGTAACTTTTGCAGCAGATACAGCATCTCCTAAATTATGTATACCAAGCTGCGGTGTCCACGTTAAGTCACCTGCTTTTTTATTATATTGATAAAACGATTGTGCTCCATGAAGATAAGGAATACATACTGGAACCTCAATAAATAAATTATCTGGATATTTTTTTGCAATAGTTGCATTTACATCTGCATTCGCGGGCAATTCTAAAGTAACAGTATTGCTCGACCATGCAATTACTAATCCGCTATCTTTTTTGATATACGTCCACGTATCACTTGTTATCATTTCTCCGTCAAGATAATTTAATAAATCTGCCGCTAATTTTGCTTTTGTAATTGCGCCATCATCGATTTGAAACTCACGACTATCAACATACCCTTTGGTTGCTACATCATTATCATTAACCGGAGTTTTAACGTTAGAAATTAAAGTCTCTCCCATATCAAGTGAATCTGCAGAAATTTGTGCGGCACCAAGTCTAGCATTCGTTGAGCCAACCTGTATTAATAGGCTTCCACTTGCCGGTGTGCTAACGTCAATAGTCTTCGTTGAAATACCACCAACCAAAACCTCTTCACCTAAAAACTTATCGTCAACATATTTCTTGGTGGCCGCATCATCATCAGCAGTTGGAGCTGCAACAGCAATCCTTGCTAGGTTGGTTTCAGTGCTACCAATAAATTTGCCAGCATTTTCTCCAGTGCATAAAGCGGTAATCTCTTTGGACACATCTCCACGTTGGTTGATTGTAATACCATATTTTGCCTGAAACTTTTGATCTGCCGTTACAACTCCGGCAATCTCTAAATCACCAGAAATCTTTCCACCTGTTTTATCTAGTTTCTTATCTAATTCTGTATTCGTAGTGGTTTCACTCGAAGAAGCTTTGGTATCTGCATACTCTTTTGCGGCCTGTAACACCGAAGCAGATTGCTCATCTGCATATGTTTTCGCACTTGATAAAGTAGATTCATCATTCGTTCCCATGTCTGTTCTTAGTTGTGTGATTTTATTATCAAGTCCAGTCACATTAGTATCAGATTGTTTCTTTAAGTTGTCCGCATAAGACTTTGCGCTAGAAAGAATAATATCATCTGCGCTAGCCATATCTACTCTTAGCTGAGTAATGTCATCATCAAGTGCCGTATCTCTATCATCTAGTTGTTGTTTCAATTCATCTGAATATGTTTTTGCACTAGACAAAGTTTCTGCATCTTGATTAGTCATATCTGACCGTAAAGACTCAATGGCACTATTAATTGTAGCGTCGCCAGCTTCTGACTGCTGCTTTAAATTTGATATTTGCGTCCCTAAATCAGCAATTTTCCCATTGATAACACGCCCTTGATTCGCAGATAATGGTTTATTACCCTGATTGCTTGTTAAGTTATTAATGATATCTCCCTGTACAACGAAGACATCATCTTGTTGTAAAGACGGCAAATCCACAACATACTCTCCGTCAGTTAAATTACCAAGATTATAAATTTCTCCATTTATATCTATCGTATTAATGTAAGGCATCTCATCACCTCCATAATTCTAAGAGTGAGAGGCCAATGCCCCTCACTCTTTTTTGTATTTAAAATTCATTTTTTAGTGCAATATAAACTTCAGACTGGTATTTTGTAGGAATTGCACTACCATAAGATATCTTTGAAATTTTGTTCATATCATTTAATGATGTAATATAAGATTTCAACGAATTGAAATACGCCACGTGATATGTCTTAAATACGTTAGATTTTTCAATAACGGCATTCATATCTACAGCAGAATAATATTTACATAATTCTCCATCCGCATGATAAGGGATTGTTCCTGAGCCGCTAGCGATCATTTGCGCGGACGTAATAAGATTAAGTTGATCTTGTATAGTCAAAGAAAAATGGGATACCTGTCCATCGCTTAATTTAATATCAAAACCATTTGTAATTGCTTTATTGCAATCCGATTTCATTTCATTAATTTTTGATTCTCTAACATATTCAATAGTAATTTGATCTTCTTCCTGCTCACTGTCCTCAATTTGCTCTTCTTCTATCAACACTGGAACTTCTTGGTTGGATTTTATAGCCGCAAATAGGGCCTCGTATTCATCCTGTTCAATTTCTTTAACATCTGCCGCAGCATATGATTGAGCGCTTACTGGCAGCATCCACATATCATGATATAACTTACCATTGCACTGAATATACTGTGCCTCTGACTCATCGCAAGCAAAAAATACGGAATGTTTTTGCTGAAACTTGCGCAAATCTATTGAGGTTCCTACCCCAACAAATTTATCGCCAATAATAATTTTGTAATATTTCATGAGTAGTCACCCCTTAAATTGAAATACACGGACAAATACCGTTAGCACGGGTAGAAACCATGTAAGAATTATTACATGTACCCTGAGAAGAAACCGTTACAAAATATCTATCATATTCTTTAACAGCAGATCTACTCCAATACATACTAGAGACTCCATTTCTCATCTTAACTCTCGAAGCGTCATCTACGAACCATGCAATATGATTGCCTTCATTAACATACGGCGCAACTTGAATGCCAGAAAGTTCTACATAAGATGGCAGATAGACATAGTCTTTAGAGAATACGATTTCATTAGACATATTGCCAACGCTCGTAGGCACTTGTACCCGTTTAATAATTGATTTCCATACCGTCGGGAATGCATTATACACCCTGCTATTCATAAACTGTCTAATGGCAGAGCTTTCCCAACCGCCAATATTGGTGTTAGTAGAATTCATACTATGCATATACGGCAACAGATTCTTACAAATAAACGAAGCCCCTGTTTTGTGGCTAGAATCGCTTGCAAATCTATAACGATCTGGGCCACAATATTCAAAACGTAATGTTTCGTGAGGCCAAGACGCTAAATCTCTAGCGATATCGTCGCCAAGGTCTTCCATCCATACTTTTGCCCAGTGAATATGGCCCTTGCCAACATCATCAATTGTTCCGTTGGATAAGAATTTAAATCCACCAAGAACAATAGTCGCTTCGGTAACAGTGCTACGATTTCTAGTTAATTCTGTATATTCAATTTCATCAGCATATACTTCACTTGAGCCAGAAGCTGAATTAAAGGAATATACATATAATTTATTTTCACCCTTAATGTGACGAAGCACCAACATATCTCTTTTTGTGCCATAACCAACAACCTGACTTGCACTGCCCCATTGTAGCTCTGGGCTTGTGCCATTATACTTAAGCCTGAATCCTTCAGAGCCGTCGTATTCAAAACAAGAAAGCAACGTTGCATTCGCAGCAGAAGCTTCAAATTCAAAATCTATTGCCATCGTAAACGAACCGGAATCTGCTCCTAATAGTTTGATGCCAGTATCAATCACGCTTGCTTTAGTCCCATCAAAATACTTCTCATCTGCAAGTATTTTTTCTTCAACATTACTGAATGAATAATCTTGGCCTAAACGAATGTCTACATAATCCTTCTGCTCAAAATAATCATTAGCCTTACCAGCCGTTGCAACTGCATAAATTTGAACCGGCGTCATATCCTTTAAATCTGTCCCAGCAGTTGGTAGCCCATTTTGCGTCTCCCATTTTGCATAAACATCAATATTACCAGTGATATATCCAGTGTTTTTATCCCAGCCATTAAAGATGTTGTAGATATAAGAATCTTCATTGTCGCTCATAGTGGGATATTCGCCATCATACTCAACCGAAGAACCATATGCTACATTGGTCTTTGTAGATAATACGACACCAGTTTGCTGTAGCCAACGAACCGTATAAGTTCTAACAGTTTCGCTATATGTAGCGGTTACGGTTACGGGAGCAGTAACGCTTGTATCAATATTATCCCATCCAGAAAATGTGTAGTTGTATTGCGCCGTGCTAGGAATTGTTGGTGTGTTGATTTCACCACTGGCGACTGGATCAGTAATCGTGCCGCCCTGGTCAACATACTGGACATAACTATTACCATTTTTATCTTTAATTGCCGTTCCATCCGCATTCATAAATGTAACTTTATACTGAGTTATAATACCATTATAAGTGACGGCTAAATCAGGCCATGCTGCCGCATAAGCGTCAAGTTCTCTCTGTCTTGCTTGGCCAGCAATATGAACCTTTCCAGTGAGCATGCTATTATTCATCTTAAGAATCTTATTTAACAAATCAGTATTAGAGACTGTCCAGTCAATACCAACAAGTCTTAAGATTTGTAGTGTATCTATTGCGTCTTCAACAATGGAGTATGCGTCTACAATAGAATTCTCAACTGTAAGTGACTCAAGGTTGTCATAAGTCGCTAACAAATCAGTCAGATAATTTAAATTCTTTAATGTTAAGCTATTAATAGTTGCTGGCAAATGGGCCAATGCAATTTTACCATTAGATGCAAACAGTACGCCAGTAATAGAGGTTCCTTCTGCGTAGAACTTTACAAGATTGCCACAACTCGAAAGATTAATAGAGCCAGTTAAATTCGGGCAATTACGAATATCCAGTTCTTCAAGTAGTGCGTTATTACCGAGGTTTAAATTAGTCAAAAATACATTGGAATATCCCGAAGTATTGTTACCAATAACTAGTTTCTGAAGCTTGGATGCTTTTGAGAAATCATTATCATGAATGTAACATGCGGAAATATCATTCAATGCCTGAATACGAGAAGCGCAATAAATTAATACTGCCGTATCGTCCATTTTGGTAAGCGGACATTTAATCTCGTATGATTGACCAGCTTTTGCACGAATCTGTTGAGCACTTGGCGAGTTACCAAATAGTACGGATAGATACATATCAGAATATGGAACAATATTTAATGTATAATTAGGTGCAACAACTACACCAGATGGTGTGTTACATCTAAACATGATTTGGTCTGCCTTGACAGTCGTAGACAGATACTTTGTCCCCATATAAGCTGCCTGATCACGCTCAAATTGTCTACGCTGATACTTCTTACGGCCATTCATCATAGACTCTAGGAAACGAGGCGTTGGCTCTGGAGTTGCACCAGCGTTTAGACCGCCACCTTGATATGTACGGTAGTATTTACGCTCAATGTCAAGCCTCCAAAGTTCTTCTGGGAATTGGGCTTGCCAGTTATCAAACTCGTTGATTAGAGAAGTATCGCTAAAACAGCCCTCGCCTTCAAGTGCCTGATACATTGTCGCGAGGTCGTTGCGGAATAAGTCGCGAATTCTGCACCAGAACACGTTGTCTGCTGCATTAAATACGTAGCCAGAAGACTTGTCGCCTTCGGTACGATAATCGGTGTCTTCTTTACCATATGTCATTGTTAATTCACCGGAGTTATTACAATTCTGTTACTTTTATGACCTATATAAAATATAGGCGGGAATGGTTCTTCCAAGCTGGTCTGATTACCAGCGACCACTCCTCTCACGTTTCATTGTTAGATTATAGCGTGAGTTCAGACTATTACATCACTTATGAGCACATAAGCGTTTCTTCGTTTAGTCGTTGTTCCCCCATATATTCATATTCATCTTTATATTTAAAATTATATTTAGGATGTTCCCAAACATTATTACAAGAATCTCTAATGGTTTTTCTATCAATATGTAATTCTCTTGATGCTTGTACCACTGAAACAAATTCTCGAATAAAATTATTATGATCGTCCAATAAAACTACTGATCTATACATTTTACTTGGTTTCCATTTATATTCTTTATTTGGATCATAATCTTTTTTATAAACCCATAAGAATCCATATGAGTGTGAGTTTACTCCGTCACAAGTTAACACAATATTTGGGACATTATATTCAGAATCTCTGCGTATGTCTGCAAGCGAATCCCATACTTTTACGAGCTTTCCATCAAGGGTTAATTGACACACTGCAACACTCAGAGGATTATCTTTCCCTTTTGGTTGTTTTGCGCAACTTCCACATTCTCCTCCGGGTGTCATATTATATCCGTTATGATAACTATCAAAATAGCTAATATAATAAATTTCTTTAGCGTTTAATTCCTCTTTATTCATTGCAGTATCAAACACCTCACAGACATCAAACGCATCAAGCCCGTATTTTTCCATCGAATACAATAAATGTTCATTATAATATTCTCCATTTTTCTTTTGTAACTTATGATATTTATACACCCGTTCAATTCCGCTCCCAGAATGATAATACCTACCATTAAATCCACGTTTGCAATGTGTTTGTCCTATATATGATTTATTATTAATTTTATTAGTTATTTTATAAATAATTCCATATACACTTTTGCCATTTACATCAATCACACTATCACCTCATTTCTTTACAAAATAAAAAACCTTACACGATCTATGTAAGGAATAAATATGAATATATAGTTGGAAGGCGTTGCCAATCGCTTGGTTTCCGCCGTATATTAGAAGAAATTTTTTATACTTGGCACTAACACTTTATGCCAAGTGCTGTATCGTTATCATAGTCCCACAGCTCAAAACGATATTTTCCATCTTTACATTTTGCGTAATGATAGAAAGAATTTTTCGCTCTGTTATCGATCATAGTATATCTCTCAGTGAACACATACCAATAAAGAGCAGAATCCTTGATTACCCAATTGTCAAGCTGTGCAATAAATTCTTCATCAGTAGAAGTAATTACCCATTCATAGAAATCACGCCACACTTGCTTGTTTAATGCTCTTTGTGCTTCCTGCTCTTCACTTGTGGCAGTTGTCATGCCGTCCTTCGTTTCACCACCCATTTCATAGCGGAATTCGAAGGAACCGTCCCAGTCATTGTAAAGAGCGTCGTATGCAGTGTTGCCAGCCTTCCACTGGTCTTTAGTGATAGGATAGGTCATATTGCCATCGCTATCAGTTACACCAGTTTGGAATGTGCTGTTGGGTAGAGTATTATCACTGACTTCAATGACAAATTCCTTTAAGTCGGAGACATCATTAACTCTCGTAGCATCGGATTTTTTTGAATCGCCGATGTTACCAATCGCGTATAGATGGTATTCGCAATCTCCGAACTCCATATGTTTAGAAACATCAGGATCGGTTTCTTTTACAAACACTACGCAGTTCTGGAACTCCATACTATTCTTGCATTTTGGATCATTTTCCATAGCAACAGTTTTATATGGTAGGTAATCGTTATAGCGCTTCTGTAGTAATGCATTGTTTGCATTCTCAGAGCTTGCGATATTTACTTTGATATTAAGCCAATTGGCTGGGACAGACGCCCTCGTCAGAGTAATTTTACCAGAACCATCAGAATACTTTGTGCCATCTCCAAGAATAAGCTCCGTTACATAACTCGTGTCAAGAGGAATCTTACTGATAATCTGCTTCTTGCCATCAGCACAAGCAATAATATCTATATTTCTACCAGCATAACCGTATTCGTTAGAAGTAGTACCCTGGCCAGAAAGATACGTGTTAAGGAATTTCCAGTTGTCAAGTACGGGATCTCCGCCCTTGTAAATGCATTCAACATTAACATTCTTTACAAAGTCTTTCTTGTCTTTAGTAAAACGAGGACATTCAATTTTAATGACTCTTAGCTGAGGGCAAGCATTCGCCACAGATTCAGGAGTCAGTGTATTGTTTTCATCATAAATCTGATTACGATTATATCTTGCAATCATCTCATCAGAATCTCTTGCATCTGCAATAAAATTAGAAAGAATATTAGAATCAGTTAAGGCAGAAGTGTATGCCTTCATACGGTAAATATGAACATCACAGTCCGCAGAACCAATAGTTATAGGTGCTGGTTCGTACTGATACAATCTATGAGTAGAATCATAAATCATTGGTCTTAGGCCAACGCCATCTTCATAACTCATAATTACCGCCGTAGCATCTGCATTGTCTTTATCTAGCGCATTAATATTAAACTCAAACTCAATAATATCTTCCTCACTATAGGGGATATATAGATTCTTAATACTAGACTTCAGATACGCTTCGTGTACATTCATTTGAAGTCCAACGACAGTAGAATCTGCCTGACAAGTTAAGAAGGACGCATTAACATTTCTTACATTTGTAGTTTTAAAGATGCACTTAAATTCAGAACCATAGGTACTAGCGTCTCTTTCGAATAAATTGTAATTAATTGTGGCAGTCGTTCCTGCTTTAACGCAGAAATACTGGTTGCCATCTTCGTCAAGCTGATAACCTCCGTTGCTCCAATCAAAATTATCCGAAACTGTCATTTTCACATCGGTATTAGCATCTTTCCATAGTCTATTCTCATCACTATTTGAAAGACCAGTTGGGTTGAAGTCAAATGCCAAATTTGCGGTAATTGGCTCGATAGTAACTCCTAACTCCTGAATATTCATTTTAATTGTTAATGTTGTATTTCTACACACAATAGCAAGCGTATGTTCTCCGATTTCAGAAGACTTGTACGTCCAAACATCGGCTGTTCCAGACATGGTTTGAGTAGCAATGACTTTGCCATCTACGCTTCTTGTAATAGTTGGCGTTTCAGTTTTTGGGTCAAACACATAGAATGGAATGTTCGTAGAATTATATTGTTTTGCAGTTACTTTACCATAATGGTCATATCTATAAATACAACCAATGACAGGGGAATCATTATTTTCATCATACCAAATGATATCTCTATAAATGTGTTCCGTTTCAATACTCTTGCCATTAATTGTTGCAGTAATATAAACTTCAAGCAAATGGGCCCCATGAACTTGTGCAGGGAGCGTATAAGACTGCAAAGTACCAGAAGAACTCGTAGTCGTAGTGTCAATTTCCACTCCATCAAGAATAAAATGCACAGTCTTGCTAACCGCACCATAAGGTGTATATGTAAAGTTCACAGGCTTGTTTGCCTCATATGCAATCTTATCGCTAAATGAGGATTCCAGTCTAACATCAACCTTTTGCACAGTCCAAGATTTAACGGCTACACTACCAGCCGCATCTACAACAGTAAGCGTAAACTTCTGAGTGCCAATATTAACGTAATCTGTCATGTCAAACGTATTGACCCCTTGAACTAGTGCTCCAGTCGATAGAACAGTGTTTCCGAGTTTCCAAGTATATGTGCCGTCAACAGATTCTCCATCACTATCCACAGAAGAATAATTGAAACTAATTTCTGCTTTATCAGTTGTAGTAACAACAACTGGAGATTCTGTAATTCGTTCTACCTTAAGTGTGGTCGTAACTGTGGAACCGCCACCGCCAGTAATCACAAACTGACTTTTTACTTCTTCTTTTTCGCCTTTAACTTCATATAATGTAAATACATTTTCCTTTTCTTCGCCAGTTGCAAGCGTCGCAGTTCCATATGTGGCATAATAAGTGTATCCCTCAGTGTCTATAGCATCTAAATCTTTTCTTAATGTATCAACATTTCTGCTCAGAGAGGCAATATTTGTCGTATTAGATGTAATGTTTTGAGTATTGGCATCTACAGATGTATTAATCGAAGAAAGTTTGCTATCCATCTGCGACTTAGTGTATGTATCTCCGCCAATAATACAGAATGCCCCGTCGATATAACGATAATGGACATATAGACCATCGCCATTTTTAACGTAATAATCAGAAAACTCATTACCAGTTTCGGGCAGAGAGTCTACGATATGCGCAACTGTACCAGCAATCATTTTCCAAGAGTTATCAATCCATTTATAATAGAAACACCCGGCGTCAGAATATAGGATATAATCTGTTTCTTGTTCACCAGCTTCAGGAAGCTCTGTAACAACTACCGTAGACGAACCTTTGAATTCATCCCATTTCTGATTTCCTTCTTTGTCGGTAATCCACCAATATTTTGTGTATCCAGTATTGGCGCTGTTTGGAACTAAATAAAATGTTCTGCCCTCACCAGACGTTGGGAGGTCATCCACTACCTCAATAGAATAAGGCTCATACGCAGCAATTTGTTCATCCGTATATTCCTTCGCGCTTACTAACACATCATCTGCATTAATTCCAAGGGCAATAATGTCGTCTTTTGTAACTTCATCTGTGGCGCTAACGTGACCGGTGCTGTCTACCGTAATCTTATATAATCCAGAGGTCTTTGCACCATAAGTTGGATGGACATATTTATTTGCGCCATCTTCAATCCCTTTTAATTTGGTCTTCTCCGCTGCGGTATAATCATTCGTAGATAAACCCTTGCCATTTTCTTTATCTACTTTATTATTGTTAATTCTATCTTGTACGCTTTGTATAACGAATGTGTCGTTTTTTGTTAAATTTTTTGGCAAACTAACAGTGTATGTACCATCAGTAAGCTCTGATGCTTTAACTCCAGTTTGCAACGAATTTTTTGTTACAAACTCATCATCGGCATTTAATTTGGGCAACCTAACAATATACGTCCCATCGGTTAGATTTTCTAAATTATATGTTTTGCCTCTAACAGTAACTTTATTGATATAAGCCATTAGTTTTTATTCCCCCTTATATAGTCTAAAAAAATAGGAGAGGCGTATTGCCTCCCCTATTAAATAAACTACTTAATGTGAAGAGGCAATGTAGCCTTAAATAATTGTACTGGCAGAGCCACAATCTAGAACAATATATGCATCCTGCTCTAGTTCCTCGATCTTGTGATTATGATCTAGTTTAGAATAGACAGTGTCGTGATTGTGACCTGCGGTAGCAAATTCTGCGGCGTTATGGGAAATAATATCACCACAATCTGCAGAATTAACCTTGCCCTCAATCTCAGTCTTTAGAGCCGCAGCAAGATCAGCCTTAGCAACTTCGTTCTTGTCAGCAAGGGTGCCAGTTGGCACTATGACATCGACCGCCTTAGCGGAAGGAGTTAGCGCAACGCCATTAACCTTAACGGTTTCAATGACATTAACCTGAGCGCCTTCAGCAATCCCCTCTAGCTTTGTCTTCTCGTCATTAGTATAGTCGTTAGTAGATAGACCCTTGCCAGTTACCTTATCAACCTTGCCATCAATATTGCCCTGAAGTGTAGTCTGCGCGGCATCAACAGCGTCCTTAACAGTCTTTGCTACAGAACCAGCGACGGTGTCCTTGCCATTTAGAGTTGCGATTGCGGTTGTATTCTTCTGAACCTCACCAGATAGAGTACTGTATTCGCCCTGATGGGTAGCGGCATAATCAATTAGTTCCTTAAAAGTATTGACCGTTCCATCTTCACTAACCTTAGTGGCGAAATCATTAATAGCACTTGCAACCTTTTGGTCAACAGAACCGGTAACGGTAGAAGCGCCATTTAAAGTAGTAATAGCATCGGCATTAGCCTTAATGGAAGCCTTAACAGCAGTGTCGTCATAAGTAGCAGCGGTCTGAGCATCGGCAATCATCTCTACTACAGTCTTGCCATCAGTAACTGCGCCGACTTTATCAGATAGAGCATCAACAGAACTCTGAGCGTCGTCGCCAGCTTTCTTAGCCGCAGCGATAGCGGCATCCTTACCGTCAGCATAAGCCTTAGCAGAAACTAGCGCGGCATCGGCGTCGCCCTTCGCATCGTAAGCATCAGCATCGGTATAAGCAGCAGAGCCAAGGCCATGAACCTTAACATCAGTACCATTAAACTTTACAGTACCATTAGCAGTGCCCTCTACTAGAGTATAGACAGTCTCTGGAATGGTAATGGTGCTTACAGGGGTAGAATTCCAAGAACCATTAAGTGGCTTAGAATATAGATAGAACTTATGAGCATCATCTGCATCAGCTTCTAGTTTGTACTGCGTATCAGTGTCCTGAATCTCACCAGAGATATAGTCAGCTAGGCCCTTAATTTCATTAGCCGTATATTCGGGCTTGGTAGCAGCCTTAGCCCAACTATACACGTCTGCCGCCTTAGCACCAATAAAGTCTAGTTGGCTAAACTTCTTAGTGCCATCACCAACCTTAAATAGAGTAACTGGTTCGCCCTGTACTGCGCCAGTTTCAGCAGGAATGACAACTACACATACTTCGCCTTTTAGAGGAATTGGATCATTCGCAATCCAATTTGCATATGTATCATTTTTGAGACAAATTCTCGTATTGAATGTCTTATTCGCCATTTAAATCATTCTCCTTTATATTATAAAATCATGATTAAGCATTACCGCCATCCATAATAAGCGTATCAGAACCCTGAACAAGCTTATCGGTAGAAACCACACCAACACTAATTACACCATCAGATGCAACAATGCTATCGCCGTCAACCTTAACTAAACCAAGCACCTCAGCAGTGGCAGCAGGAATTGCAATGTTAACGCTCTTATCGGCAGCAGGAGCAATGGCAGTACCATTCAACTTAATAGACTCAATAACATTAGCCTGAGCGGCGTCCCAAGCATTAACCTTGTCTTCAGAAATAGTATCGAGGACAGTCTTATTAGCGTGCTCATGAGCCTTGGCCTCTAACCCGTCAACGGTGCTCTGTAGGGTTTCTACGTCGTTTGCTGCAGCCTTAGCGTCAAGAATGGCCTGAAGACCAGTAACATTTGCAATTTCATGAGTATGAGAAGCTAATGCATACTTTTCTGCACCATCAACCTTTAAAGCACCGTCAATCGCATCACTAATCTGAGTGGCAACTGCAGTTTCGCCGACTAGTCCCTGTAGAGCAGTGATTTTACCATTTGCGGTAGCAAGGTCGTCAGCTAGAGCATATTTGTCAGATTCGCCATCCTTTAATGCGGCGTCAACAGCAGCAGCAATCTGATCTGCAACAGACGTGTCGCCAACCTTGGTCTTAAGAGCAGCGATATCATCCTTATTTGTATTAATCTGAGAATTCATGGATGCAGCATCCGTCTTATGACCCGCAATCCAATCAGCAATTTCCTTTAGTGTATCAAAACTCTCATCTGCGCCAGCGACAACTTGTGCAATCTGGTATGCAACAGAGCCTTGCACGGTGCTCGCGCCATTTAACGTGTCAATAGCAGCTTTGTTGTCTGCGACCTGCTTTACTAGGCCGCTCTTGTCATCGCCAACAGTCGTCTTTAGAGACTCAATGGCAGTAGATAGACCCTCAACGGTAGTAGTATCTGGCTTAACCCAAGAAACCTTACCATCTTCAGTCTTAACAAGCTGAGCACCACCAACAGCATCGGCAAAACCAAGTAGATCTAGAACACCATTTTCGTCCTTGGCAAAAACATTCTCATTGATAAGAATATTTCCGCCAACCTCTTTTAGAGTCTTATCAGGCTGAATCACATAAAGAGTAGCCTTACCGCCCTCAACGACAGCAATAGTCTGACCAAAATAATAAGTAGTTTCAGAACTGCCAGCCTCTTGCGCAGTAGCAGCGGCAGCCTGAGCGACAGTTAAGCTTTCAAAATAGCTTTTAGCGTCTAGAGGGAACGCCGTCTGACGGTTAAAAGCTACAGCAAAATCAAGAGTACCAAATGTCATAGCCATAATTCATTTCCCCCTTCATTAAATCTTAACAGTATAGGAATTTGCTTTCGCAACAGGTTCAGCAAAGTCCGTAGTATAAACCTTATATTCAATACCAGCATCAGAGCCAGCGCCAGCAACAGTAACCGCAGACTTAGTGAATGCACTCTTAATCTCTGCATTTAGACCATTGACGTCCTTTACAGAACTAACGTCTTGTATGGTTGCGGGATAAGCAAAAATGACGCGAACCGCGCCAACAGGGATAGAAATAGTAAAAGTCTTACCATTGGTAAATGCCGCATTGGATTTATTTAGTCCACGAATAATGGTGCTAGTTAGCGCAGCCTTTTCAGTAACAGTACCATAGAAAGTATTGCGGTAGCCAGTGATTGCACCAGAAACCTTAGTAGCAGAACCGGCAGCAATCTTCACAACAGGATTAGAATCTGCGCCAAGGTTGTCTTTTGCAATAGCGCCTTCACCATAGGTAGCCTTTGCAGTGATCTTATAATTAGTGCCATCAGTTACAACAACATCGTCAAAACTACCAGAAGCAGTAGTCGCAGAGTTGCCCGCAGTATCAGTGACTTCCCATGCGGTAGCAGTAATACCAGTCGCAGGGCCATAAGTATAAGAACCTGCGCTTAAAGAAGCAGAATAGGTTGGAGACACCGTAGTACCAACTTCATAAGCTTTAGCCTGACCAAATGTCAGAGAAACAGCAGGAGCGGTAGGAGTACCAGGCTGTAGACGCTTAGAGAAAATTTCAGTCAGAGCATCAGCGACAGACTTACCCTTGGTAGCAAAGGTAGCGGTACCATTCTGGGCCTTTGTCATATTGCCGACCTGTGTATAATTACCGGCCATAACAATATCGTCTTTAAGGATTACCTTATCAGCGTTAACATTACCCGTCATTGCTTCCCACTTAGTTCCATTGTACATGAAAGCACTCTGCTCATAAGTGCTGCCATCAAGCGTCGTAGTAATTACGACAATATCACCCTGCACAGGGGCATTAGAACCTAGTGCCGCAGCAATGGCTTCATCGTCGCTTTGATAACCATCGGTACGGGTATATTTATATAGATTGTCTCTATTCTGTGCAATAATGCCTTCAATTGCGGCCTGATCGACGCCCGCATAATCAAGATCAGCCCAGGCCTTAGCTCCGTCGCCAATCTTAAACTTGTTTGTATCGGTTTCGACACCAAACTCACCTTTGAGTAAAACTGGATTCTTCGTAACCCAATTTTCCGCGATGTCGTTACGCATGACAATTCTTGTGCTTAATGTTTTAGTTGCCATAAAATTATTTCCCCCTTTAAAAATTAGGCGTTTCCACCAGAAATAATAATTTCATCCGTATCTTGCTGTACAATTTTATCAAAACTAATAGCATTTACTTCTAACGTATTATCAGAATTAATAGACACTTTATTCATATCAGAAGAAGAAGTGATAACATCTGAGGCGGCAAGAGTAACCGCGCCAGTCTTTCCATTTACGGATTCTACTCCAGAGAATCCAGTGCCTCCACCGGTGGCGCTAATAACGTTATCTTTAATAGAAATACCAGCCCCAGCAATTAATTTATCCTGTTTTGCGTCAAGTTCAGAAATTTTTGCATAATCATCTAAAGTTGGTATTTCTGACTTCAAAGCATAATTGGTTAAATCTTGATGCTGTGTTAAATAACCCTTTGCTTCAAGCTCAGCCTCAGTAACATATTCATCTGGAATATTTTTAATAAAACCATCATCATTAATAAGATCACTTGTATTAGTTGGAATGTTGGCTGTTACCCATTCAGTAGGTTTGCCTTCTGTATCGACAGCCTTAATCTTGGCCACTTGACCAACAGTAGCGCCAGTAATATTAAGAGGATTAACTGTTGCATCTGCAATAGTCTTCTTAACAGAACCTTCGCCATCTCCGTTTAAGGTATCAATTGCTTCTTTATTAGCTGCGATACTAGCTTGAATAGCGGCGTCATCATAAGAAGCCTCTTGTATCATTGCGATGATAGTTTTATCATCAGGGATTTCTCCGATTTTATCTTTTAGCGCATTAAATTCTTGCGCAACTTCTGCGGCATTATTGGCATATGGTAATGCACTAAAAATGTCTGTACCATTACCAATCTTAAACAAACCAGTATCGTTCTCGACAGCAAATTCACCAGCTAACAGAACAACTGTCGATTTTGCCCAATTGGTAGCAGTATCATTTCTAAGTTGAATACGAACATTATTTAAAGTTGCCTTAGCCATCAGTACTGTCACCTCCACTGATTAGTCCAATTTCTGTTGCCTCACACGTGCAACTGATTACATTGTTTTCATCTATAGTTATACCATTTCCTGGAATCAACAGGTCTTGTTTTTTGTCAATTAAGGCAATAATTTCTGCATATTCACTTGGAGTAGTTCCACTAGGAGTGGAGCCAATGCAATAACACCCTTGATCACATTTAAACGCAAGCATATTAGTTACAATACGATTATTATTCTCGTATACTCCAAATACACCAATTAAAAATTCTCCTTGCCCAGCCATAACTTCCGCTGGTACATAACATTCGCCCTGTTCATTTAGTGGAATAATATACTTATTTTCATCTTTGTGCTTTACATAATCATTCATGCTCTGGAAGACCGCCATCTTTTGAATGCCAGCCCAGTCTTTAGTTCTAAATTCAAATCTGCACATGAGCGAATTAATAATTCCACTTGTGCCAAATGCACTTCTAACTACAGATAGTTTATTATGCTTAACGCCAATTACAATAGTCGCAAAAGTAGTTTCAGTTTCAGCCATTGAAACACCTCCGCTCTATAAAATTACGGTCTACTATTTTTCCACACTTCATATAAACGTCTCGTCAAAGCATTCCGTTCAAATACAAAAACTAGCTGGTTTGTTTTAGTCTTGCTGCTAAGAATATCTAGTAACTCAGCTTCATTTTGTAAATATAATTGAACCTGTGGTATACACGTAATATAGATGCATCTGTCTGGATCGTATTGTAGACCGGGAACAATATTAGATTTTGCTTGCATTTTCATTTCTCCTTTTTCCCGAAAAAATACGGTGCAGAACTTACACATGAAGTTTCGCACCGTAATATTGTATTTAATTGTAACTACTTCATGTGATTGTGCAGATTACTCTGCCTTTTTAATAGGAAACTCAATCTTCTTGGGTTCCTGCATAATAACACCAAGATCGCGCTTGACGCATTTATTAAAATTCTTAGTATCAGAAATATCACAGGCGGATAGAAGCTCCTTTGCCTCTTCCTTAGTGATTAGCTCGAAATTGAAATTTGTACAAGTTTCAAAAATATCTTTGCAGTTATCACTGCAGAATGAATTCATCCACAGTGGGAGGGCGCGGTAGTCCCAGCAGCTACTGCAATATGAATAAGTCTTGCCACAGCACAGACATGTACGAGGATATCTCATGAGACGTCACTCCTTTATGTTAGTTTTGGTTGTAAGAGATAATATTTCTGAAATTTTATTATCGATGAGTGTTTTATAGGAATCGTCCAATTCGGTCCAATATGGAATAATTAAAAGTTCATACCCATGTGACAACGCATACTCTTTCTTAATTCCATCACGATATTTTAAAAGTTTAAATCCTTCTTCTGGCGTAATACCACGTTCTACCGCATCAGTTTTAGTATGTAAACATATCTCATAATGTTGTTTTCCATTTACTTCAATAAGAAGTTTTTTAGTATTATTTATAATAAGTTCTCTATCATATGGTAATTGATACCCAGTTAATGGATTAATACACATTGGAGAACAATCAAACTCTTTGTTATATTTAAAAGAATAATTTTCTAAAATATATTCATCAACTTTCTTTTGAAGATAGCTATCAACAGAATCCTGATGGCATTTAGGACATTCAAAATTTCTTTCTACAGCTCTAAATACCTGAGAGCAATAATCATCATGTATTCCAGAATCACATTTAAACCATAATTTACGTTTTGTCTTAGGCGCAATATCAAACGGAGAACATTCATTTTTATCAGACCAAAAATTGATAGATTTAGAATATGTATTTCCCAATGAATCTAAAGGGTGAATTTTTTGCATATGACAATAAGAACACCTGATTCCTTTACCAACAAAATCATATGGGCGAACAGAATAACTACCATGATATTCTTTTTCCTGACATTTAATATACACAATACAATTAGACATTTTAGCAATAACCATTGGATCTACTTCATTCTTTTTATAATCCCAATATTTATCTAGAAAATCATCACAGATATTATCAATACCCCATTGCCCAAAAGAATTACATCCAGTACAAATAACATTATAATTGCCAGATTTTTCCCTCATACTTAAATATATGCCAGTGCTAGGATGTTTTCCGCATGAACATTTAAAATATGTTTTAACGCGTGTATTAAATGGTCTTTCTTTTGGGGATCTTTTATTTAAATCATAATCCCATCTGTCTAATAAATCTTGACGATTATTTTCCATACACCAATCATAAAAACTTTCTTTCATGAAACATTACCTCTCTTTATTTGCTTTCCTCTTTTAAATTATACGTAAGAAGGCCCCTGAGAGGTAACAGGGGCCCTTTCAATGAACTTAGCTAGGGCTCATCTACTTACGTTGATATTATAGCACATTAATTTTGTTTTGTCAAGTCCTTGACAAATTATTCCTCGCTAGGAATAACGATATTAAATAATTTCTTTTCCTTATCGCAATATGCCTGTTGGGCTTTTCCACTGAAGGGGTGAGCACCATCTTAAATATTTATTAGGACTCGCTACTGCCCTAACGCCATAACTGGCCTCATGCTTTCACATGAGAATAGACTATTTCTTCACCTTATATAATATAAGGGCAAACCACTTCCACTACCAATCGCTTGTAGTGTACTCCCTCACGGGATAGTCGTTGAAGCTTCTCCATATAACACAAGTTACTTAGGAGCTTGCCTGCATGAACATCCATTGTTAATAAGTGTTTAGGGTTTAACCATGCACTCATCTCTACGTTTTTTCTACTTTCGTACCATCATATATCTTTTCAAATATATTGTGGTGCAGAGCTTTAGGAATTACCTGCAATTCAATTTGTGTCCTATGCACATTACTGTACATACGCCGCTGGTGCTATTTTCGGTAGCAACGCTCCAGTCAAAATCTGGAGAGAGCTTAAAGTTGGGGAAGATTAAGTAAGCATGGATCAAAGAGGTCTGATCACATACGTCGCAGCCAAGAACTTCCATGACGAACTTGCAGCCGACAGGGAATTCAGTGGCAGAGTTAACGACTTCAACAGCATTCTCAGTCTCATAGTCATACATAACGAATAGCTCGTCACTAGCATTTAAGCCAGTAGGCAGCTTCATATTCTGACCAGCAAGAGAGAACTCTGTCTCAGAGGGAGCAGAACCCTTGGTATACTTCTTGCCAAAAGTGCTGTCGCCATTCAGAACATAAATTTCCTTAACTTCGCCCTTTGGAGCATGCTTTAGCTCGTAAGAGCCAGTACCATATTCGAAGCTCTCCATAGCAGGAGCAGTGATCTTGGCAGTAGAGCTGGCAACCTTCTTGGAAGTGCCAAGCTGAGTAGCCATTAGATTCATATCGAAAATAGCGTTCTCAGCAGAGAACTCGGCACTCTTAGCACGATAGAACGTAGCAATAGGAGTACCTAGAGCGTCAACAGCGTCAGTGGATTCAGATGCGCAGTTTAGAGAAACGTTCTGCATCTGGTTGATAGAGAATAGTACGGAATCGTCCTTCTGAGATAGAGCAACACCACGAGTAACTCTATCGATAACAAAGTTATTAATGTCAAACATAGTAATTTCCTCCTAAAAATAATAATTTTAATATTAAAGAGATAATTAAATCTCCTTTAACCAATTCAAATCCGCCTTATTTATTTTCTTTGTATCTATCATGCCGGAATAACATCCAGCAAGTAGATGGTCTGCATTATTGATAATTTGTAGGCGAGCCAAATCATCAAAAAATTCCACAAATCCCTCATTTCTCACATAATCCTTCGTATATCCCATACGAACCTTTACAGAGGAAATAAGCGGCAACAGATATGATTTAAAAGGCTTTTCTTGATTTAGCCTAATTTTCATTCTGTCTTCATCTATAAGGATTTGTTTGGTTGTCTTATTTGCCGCACGTTCTATTTTTGGCGTAATATTATGAACCTTTCTTAAATAATTTACAATTCTTAAATAAATTAACTTATCAATCTTTACACCAGATTCTAAATCCGCCAAAACAATATCACCATTTTCCTTATTTCTATATGGTTTCAATTTAGTAAAATCTAAATCACCAAACAGCAATTCAGTGTTTTCTTTTGATAACGTTGGGGCAAGCATCATAAACAACTCAAAATCTTCAATTTCCATCCAGTCTAAACCCATATCCCAAAGCTTGGATTTAAGGTCGCTAGGAATGGCTGTTAAAGTATGAACAACACTAAAATATTTTGCTTCACCAAAATCTACGATATCTCCAATTTTTGCCTGTTTAATTTTTATTTTATCATTGATAATATAATCGTCTCCAAAATATAATTGGAGAGGATCTACTTCAAAAATATCAGAACTCATATTTGTTCCTCGTTACAGCTTTATTTAGAGAATTAGTTCTGGTAAGCTCAAATTTTAAAGTACGAGTGGAGTACGCAGTGTCCGTTACCCCCTCTTTGTTGTATATCAATTTTGCTTGCATACCGAACATATTAGACCATCCAAAAATATCACGAATTAAATACCCAAGTAAATCATGTCGCTCAATTCCATATGGAGTTTTAATATCATCCGCATGACAAAACACAACAAATTGTACATATTGAATTTTCATGACACTATTATATTGATGGTCTTCTATGTCATCCACACTAAAGCATATAAAATTTCTTGCAACATCCTGCACCTCTGGCACTCGAATATATGCAAAGATATTTGTGTTTAAATAATCATCTGGGCTTGAAGGATCTAGTTCACGATTATTTAACGCCTCAATAATATCTGGATCTGATGTAAGTTTTTGACGAATTAAACGTTTCATGCTAGACACATCATCATCAATATTTTGAATATCTCTAATCATTAACTAACCACCTCCATAACCGTTTCTGTTGCGTACTTACCATCTTTGTTTGCGGCCGACACAACAATTTTTTTACCAACCATGCTATACAATTGTAAACAACGTAATTTAAGAGCATTCCAATTATCTTCTGCTGGTGCAACATTAATTTTAAATATTTCTTCTCCATTGACACTGCACGTAACATCACATGCATCAACATCCGATGGCGTAGAAACATCGTCTCTAAAACTTAAATCAGATAGCATGACATTAGAAGGGCAATCGTCAGATGGTTCAATTTCCCAATCATCATTATGATAATGAAGATTAATAGAGCATAATAACTGGTTATCATTCATAAATGACAATTTCCATATTGGCTTATCTGCAACATATACCAAATTAAATGCATCCCAAAACTCTGCCGTAAATACCTTAGAACTACCGCCAACACGCAATGTAGCATCTTTGCCATTATAAGTAATTCTCCCCGTCGGAGATTCTTCCTCTGGCATTTCAAGTCCGGCATCAATATAATGAGGCTCTTTTAATCTACAATATTGGCAAATTTCGTTTTTAGTAATGTCGTGCTCTTTATTCGTACACCAATTTGCTAAGCCATATTTTCCACAGTCTTCCTGCATTGTCGCTTGGACTTGTTTAAATGTCAAACGTGTAATACCAACCGGGATTGTATCTAATACCTTAGATAATTCCCACGCTAAAGGTACCTTCCTTCCACTATCATAAATCAATACGCGTTGATTATAACTAAGCGTTTGCGTATATGGAGTTGTTGGTAATAGCATGATGGTTTGATCTTCTGGCGTAGTAAAAATATAATCAGTCCAAAGACCAGAGTTATAAGAACTCTGCGTTCTCTGTACACACTCACACTTATAAACTTTATCTTCATGTACCCATTTTAATGTCCAGTTACACTTTAATACATAATACATATGAAACTGCGGTTGATGATCATCAAGAATGACGAGCCATCTTTGTAATTCACCCGCATCATCTGGGATATCAACATATGACCCAACAGGAATCTTAACATGAGGTCTAAATTGTAGCTTATATACTTCTTCGTCACCGCTTATTGAACGGCGCGTATCAATAATAAACTTAGCGTCTAGTTTTTTTAATTCAATTCCGTTTGGCGCAGAAGTGACAAAAACCTCACGATATGCAGGGTCTCGTTTGAAGGTGGCGTTGATCGTACTACCGGCATTGCGCAAATAAGCATCGCATTGACATTTCCCTAATCTTTCCATACGAGTTTTAAATGAATCAAGCATTATCATCACCATCTTTCAAGGCATTAACTAAATTAGCCGCATCAAGTATAGCCTTGCGGAACTGAGAAGGATCCCTTCGTGCTGTCTCTAAACAACTAATAATAGTCAATATTTCTGGCTGATAATTAAACATTTTATTTAATCCACTTATTTGATTAATCAATGATTGCATATGGGCATCTAAAAAAGGGTATTCATTCTCTTTTTGATAAAGACAACTAATAATTGCTCCATATAAATAACGTTTTTGCTCTATAATCTGCATTTGAGGGATATCTCCATAAATAGTATTCATAGTAATTCCTCCCTCAAGTCCAATACGAACCATATCCATATGTATAATCACGGCTTAGCCTTTGCGCTTCTAACTTCATTTTTTCATCCAACGCTATTAATTCCGCAAGATGCTGAGACTGAGAATAATATTTCTGCTCTTTATCAGCAAAAACTTGCTTGGTCAATAAAACAGAATTAACTTGCGGCTCAAGCCACTGCCTCACAACTAAAATTGCAAGAATTTCCTTCTCTACATCTAATAAATCTACGTTAAATTGCTTATTCTCTTCATCTCGATTAGAAAGGTCATTTTTGCATTTTCTAAATTGTGAAATAGCGCTCATAAGCCATCCATGGAACATATCTTCCAAATCTTCCTCTGGAAGTAATGCAAGATCTGGGTCTTCAATTTTAGAAGCAGCTCTTTCATAAATTTCAGAAAAAGGAGTCATTTAAATAACCCCCTTTACTCAATCATTAATTTTAACTCTGTGCCAAGAATTTCATCCAGTGCGTTAATCTTTGCAATACTATCTAAAGAACCATTACGAATTTTATCCCCAGCAATATTCTTGATAGAATCTTTAAATCCAACAGGAATCTCACGGAGTCTTTTCTTAAACTGATTAATAGGTAGATTGAATAAATTATCGACATCTAGTGCAGCAACCTTTGCGTAAAGGGCCTTAAGTTCGGGCCACTGTTCAAGTAACTCTTCGTCCTCAATTACAAAATACGGGGCATTTAGATAAGCAGACCTAGTAGACCTAAGAGCTTGGAGATCTTGAAATTCTACCTCAGTAGCATCACCATAATCTGCCCATGTGTATAGTAATTGAGACTTCTTGCCGGGTAATAGCAGTTCTCCGAACGTCACAGACTTGCACAAAATAACATCATCTTGCGCGAATTTACGAGGAGCCTTTTTCTTGGGTTCTTCCTTGATAATTTCTTCAGTAGGAGCCTCAGGCTCTACCTTCTTGGTTCTTGTATTTGCCATATTAAATTTCTCCTTTTATCCTAATAATTAATTTTGTGCTGTTTAAATTACTTAACAATCTTCCACATACCAAACTTCTGATTAGTGATAACGCTAAGACCCATCTTAGTCTGAACTTCATAATCATATGTCATATCCATATGAGTGCCAGCATCCTGAACCTGATACATCTGAGTGTCACCTTCATAAACTAGCTTGATGAAAGGCTCGACACCAACGGGCATAATAAACAGAATATCATTAGCAATTAGATACTGAGTAGTATCGTTAAGCTTAAAGCCCTGCTTGAGTTCCACAAGACGGATTCCTTCCCAATAACCAAACTTACCAGTGGTGTGCTTCTCATCCTTCATGCTACCAGAAGCCCATTCAACCTTAGTAAGATCAAACACACTAGCAAGAGCAGCGCGAGTACCCATAATAACGACTTCGGAATCAGATGCCATACCAACATCCATACATAGAGTACGTAAAATCTCCTTGGTTGCATCACTTAGAGCAGAAGACTTATACCACTGAGCGCCTAGAGTAGTACCAACACCCATTAGGGCCTCATATAGAGCCTGATTGACATAACGATCAAAAGCTTCAGTAATCTTACCAACTAGAGTTGCGAAATCTTCAACACCAGTAAGTAGTCTTTCAAATTCTGCATAAACCTTAAGGCCATACCAGCTAGTCTCGACGCTAAAGGTCTTGCCAGCCCCTAGTCTCTGTCTAATAATATCGTGATGATTGCCAGAAACCTTCATAACAGAAAGAACGCTCTGATCCGGGCAATAGAACTCGTTCTTATCGCCAAGTGCTAGATTACGAATTTCGACGAACTCCTTGAAGAAAGGATTCTCCTGCCAGCCACTAACTAGAGCATCATCAATAACGACCTCAATCAGATCAAAAAGAACTGCCTGATTTCTACGAATACCTCTACGAATTTCTGCCTTGGTGGACTTTTCGTCACAACCAATAACATTGCGGAAAATCTCAACAATCTTCTGATTGGCTTCCTTTACAGAAATGCCATCTAGAGCATTGTGAGAATAGTCAAGCATTAGCTTATTAAAAGCATTATAATCATTCTCATTATTATCAAATACATTCTTAACATTCATATCAAACTGCATAAACTTAGCCATAATTATTTCCTCCTTTCTCAATTTTCAAATTACACGCCTAGACTTACGACATGGAGTCTGTAAGAAACGCTATTGGTGTAATTAACCTTCTCAACGATCTGCGCAACAAAACCAGTCTGACCAGCAGAGGCAGCCTCCTTATATAGACCTCCGTCAACACTTACATAATTACCAACAACAGGGGCGGTAGCTAGAGCAGTAATAGCATTAGCAGAAACAGTGAAGATGTCGTCAACATGTAGCTCATATGCTCTTGCAATCTCACCAGTAGCATTATAGAAATATCTTTCCTCTTGGTAAGAGCGTCTATCGGAGTTATATCCAATAGGAGGAGTGAGTACTAGGTAGGGCTTCTTACCAGCAGCATAATCTGCGGAATCAAAAACCTGTGCCTCAACCCATGCACCTCTAGTAACAATAGAACCATTGTCTAAATCCTTGTGGCACTTCATGGATAGAATATGACCAACTTCGGTAGCCTTCAGTAGAGAACTTTCAGCAACAACGTGCTCAGTTCCGACAATTTTATCAAAAACATTTGCCATAACTAATTTCATCCTTTCATAATTTAAAATTTATTTTAATATAACAAAAGTCGTTATTTATAACGACCTTAGTTTAATAATTTTGTATTGTTCAATCTTTCTTAAATAAATTACCATAAGCAGAAACCTTTTTATCTTCCTTCTTACTAAAATTAAATCCAAGACTATGAGACTTCTTATCCTTCGCAGCAAACTGTGCCTTCTTTACACTAGCAGCGAATAGCAAATCACACTTATTCTGAATCTCTTCGACAGAATACTTTTCGGAATCGTTCATAAGTGCCTTAAACTCATCAGATTCACGGATACTATCATATGCTTCATCTGCAAAAATAGTATCTTTTGCGGCTTTCTGCTCTGCAGCATCATAATTATCCTTAAATGTCTTAAGCTCATTATATTTTTCTTCAAGTTCAGCATAATCACTACGCAGTTTTTCTACCGCAATCTTTTCAGATTCAGTCAATAGCATCTGGAACACTTCTGTACGCTCACCATCAAGAGATACATTTTCTCCGTCAATAGCATAACCCTGTTTATAGAATTTCCCATTGCACCATCCCTGCATTATGAAGTAATTATCATAAACAGCATAAATTCCATACCATTCATTGTCTGCCTCTTCATATTCTCCAAGAAGATTATAAAGAGCATATCTGATATCCTCATGAGAAATTTCAATCTTAAAATTCTTTACAAAATTTTCACCCTTCTTCTTAGACTCGTCATCTTCAGTAGAAGCGCCTTCACCATCTTCTGGATCTTCATCTTCACTTGGCTCTGGTTCTGTTGGTTCTGGATCTGTAGGGTTTGTGCCTTCGCCATCGCCTTCACTAGCGCTAGGATCTGTTTCTCCGGCGTCACCAGTATCAGAACCTGCATCGCCATCATCATCTGCATACTTCTTATTCTTAAATTCCTCAAAAGCTGCATCTAACTGTTCATCCGACATGTTTTCATAATCAAAATCTAGCTCTTCTGCAGTAAAACCATACTTCTCTAGAAGTTCCTCAAAATGATTCATTTCTCTTCTCACTCCCTTCTCTGTATTGTTTTTATTGAAATTAGACAATGTGCTATCAAGCTTGTCTAATATTTCAACCAATTTTTCTTGATAATTAAATACAGGCTCCTTTTGACAGAAATCTGCAATATCAGCTCTTGCGCCAAGCATTCCTTCGCCTATTTCATTACCATGTTCATCACAGCCTAATAAAGTGCAACCACCGAAATAAAAATCGGTCAAATCAAGATATTTCTCTTTGGCATTATAAGAAAGCTCATTGATAACCAATTCGCAGCTTACTTTTGTTCCATTCTTTCTACGAATGATATTCGCAGCTTCAGTATATTCTTCAGGAATAACAGCATATGCATTAACATATGTCTTATCCTTTTCTTCATCATACTCAAGATAAGGATCTTCTGCCGTAAAACAACCAACTTGCTTTTCTGTATAAACTATCTTTTCATCACCATTTTCATCTTCTTCAATTTCCATATTGTGAGCATAAAAATCATATGTCCCATCATCAAGTTGATGAATATATGCTAAGACAGGTCTATATTTTAAAGTAGGCATAGCGGTCTCCATATTTTCTTTAGAAATATGGCTCCCATTTCTATTGGTTTCGGTGTGGCAAACTTTAAATTTTAATTTAAGCATCCCAGGCATATCATTATCAGATACTTCAAAATTTGCAGGAGTAGAAACAACAATCGGGTTGCCTTTTTCTTTTGAACTAAAATTAACAGACTTATTTTGTTCTACAAAGAACTGATATAAATTATCAAGCGTTAAAATTTTATGCATGTAATTTCCTCCTTTCTTGCAGAATAACTATAAACTCTAAAAAAGAGATTACAGACATAAAATATTAGTAAATGCTATTTTCTTGCCATATTCAGCAAAATTAAAATTCGTAGGCGCATTTATAAATACCCACGAATCATTTGTTTTATTTACCTGTTGAAAAATGGAAGCAAGCTTCTTTGCCACTTCTGGATCTTTTGTAACAATAAATTTTTTAGTATTCATGGCAGTGCCTCCTTACTTTACATTCTTTTCGCCATCTCTTGTAGCTTGACCTTCGTCACTTAATGGTTCATCACTTGTCGGCCTACCGTCAGAACCATCTCCATTTTCTGACAATCCGCTCTGCACATTGCTAGATACCAATGGAGCAACCCACTTCGTCCTTGCTAATCCAAGCTTATCTTCTAGATACTCTAAAGAACGACACTGAGCAGGGCTAATTCCTAATAATGAGGCCATTTGCATTTTAACTGGTAAACCATATTGCCCCAACTTTAATAATTGGTCAATTTTGTCATCCTTAAAATATTTACTAACATCAGAAAATTCAACAATTACATCTTCGACACCAAGATTATTCTTAATATAAAAATTAACCCATACATTGAACTGCGAGACAACCGCCATAGCAGTCATGCTTTCAGCCATCATTGCAAATTTAAAACTTGTGCTGTTAGTAATTTTATTAGAATTTAAAACAATATCACCATTTGTCTCAATAAGATTGGTCAATGCTTTATTGACAACATTGGTATCATTAGCTGCATCTGCCTCAAACGTAATATCATTAAGATCCATAGGAGACATACCAAAGGCTACACCTTCTGGCAAAACGCTCTGTAACTTCTGATAAAACTGATTCGCCAATTCAAGGTCAATCTGAAAATCATCTACTTCCTTTGAGCCAGAAATTGTATCTATCTTTGCCCAAATAAGTTTATATGCAGATAGCTCGTCTTTAACTGCCTGAATTTGAGACAAATCAACAAGGTCGATTAAAGAATTAAACAATCCGCTCAATGGAGGAACACCATAATCTAAATTTTCTTCATTAATTTTTAAGCAAAATGTTTGTTCTGGTGGCAATTCCTGCCAACGCAATTTACTATCAGACTTATATGAATTATACATCTTCTTGAAAACAGGGTCATATACATCAAGATAAAAACTATTAGAACCATCAAAAAACGAAAAATTAAATGCAAAATTAATCTTGCCACTATAATAGTCAACACTAGAAATTTTACAATAATCTGGGTCTAGAATATGTAAAAAGAATAAGTCATCTTCTGGGTTTCCATAGCAGAAACAATACACAACATCATCCAGCCACGCTTTAATTAAACATTTTCTAATCTGTGTATCAAGATGCATTCCCTGTACATAATTGCTTGTCTTAATATAATTTTGATAAGAAGAATCTTCAACTTCTCCATTATCATTTAATCTTGGATAAACAATATAGCTTTTTGCATCAAATTGATTAGCTTTATTTAACACAAGTCTTCTATACACATGACTAACTGTATATAAAAACTCAGATAATTTTCTAAGGTTCTTTTGGTTACTTTCCGTAGAAGGATTTTGTAAATAGCTTCTAAGATTATCTTTAGAATATATAGTATAAGACTGTGATTTACTACTTGTTAAATCAATTAATGTTAAAATATCTTTAACCGCAGCAAATCTCGCTCTAGCTTTTTCGTCTTTTTGGAGAGCCGCTATGCGCTCTTGTTCTGTTAGCTCTTTCTTTTTCTGTTCAAAACTTTCCAAAGGCATCGGCCTCCTTTCTTATCCAAATATTTTTTCAACCTGTTTGCGTGGGGTAACAGGTAGCATATCTATAAGTTTATAATTTGTTGTACGTTTTTTATTACGAATACGCTCTGCTCGTTTTTCTGAAAGCGCCCACGCACATAATGCAGCGCAGTAGCTTCTATCGTCGTGCAGTTTATTGGCTTTTTCTGGTATCAAATCAAAAGAGTCTTTCCCTGAATCTCTTTTTTTACGTACCATATTAACCATTTCTTCTTTCATAGCATCGATATTTTTAAGTGCAATTTCTTGATATGGATCAAGTTTCACAATTTTTGTTTTAATACAGGAAGATTTTTTCATTTCTTCTTCAACCTTCTGCGCAAATTCTGCTTCTGGAATATTTTGCTTTTTTAGTTCTTCAGAAATACGTTTCTTCTCTGAATTATATAATTTATCATCAACCTCAAATAAAGTTAAATAACCCTTATTATCATAATCATTTGTGAAACTAATACAATCAAGATTCATCATTTCAATAAGTGCTTCATATATAATCGACTTATATTGAGTAGGGGAGACAAGCTTTAATTTATTAATAGCATTAGGATATTTACTAACATAATCAGCACTATATTCTTTATCTATCAAACCCCTATGTTTATTTCCCTTATCATCTACCCAATCTTCCATCAAGTAGTCTGCAATATTTACACCACCGCCACCAGAACCAGCATCTATTAAAACGGCTTCTATATTTTCATAATCTGGAGCGTTCCCATTATAATCCAATATAAGCTCTTTTAAATATTTAATCTGATCTGGCGTTTGCATTGGAGTTTTTCTCTTCTTTCCAACATCAAGTAAATTAACACAATTTACAATACGTCCTTTATAATCACTATGCTCATCAATATAAAGTTCCATTATAAGAATAACGCTATTATCTCTAGAACGAGCAGGGTCATATGCAAATATAAACTTTTTCTCGCCCGTATCGTTATACAACAATGGAACACGAGTTTCACTATTACGAGCAATGGTACCGCGCTTAATAATGGCATTTAAACCAGCATCTGTCGTAAATTCACAATAATACTCACGGCGTGCTTTTTCGGGATTCGTCGCCATTTCAGTTTCAACTGTACTACGCATAAGCAAAGGGGCAATGACTTTACCATGCATGGTCGGTTTAAAAGCAACTTCACAATCTATATGGGCAACAAAATAATCTTGATCTCCCATAAGTTGTCGTTTAGCAAATTCTCTATATAGACGATAAAATTCAGTATCAGTACTCGATGCTGAACTAATATAAAATTTTTGGTTCGGAATATTTGTAGGAAATGTACGAAGTCTAATCGGGTCAATAAGATTACCATCTCTATCCTTACCGGTTTTAAAGCTTTTATTAACAATGGCAAATGCACCATAAACTTTCATCATTTCTGCCGACAAGAAGCCGGACTCATCAAATATTACAGTTCCACGCATACCTCTCTTGGCATCTATATTACTATTTAAGGTTTGAGTCATTGAACCATTATATAAAGAATACGTAAAACCATTACTTGAATGACTGAATCCATCTCCTGCAGCATTTTTAATTTCCACTTCGTGCTTAAAAATATATCCAGTTGAACCAACCATTTCATCAATATTGTCATTCGCCAGGCGTTCGAGCGTTGTAAATGTTTGTTCAGCCTGTCCGCCTGATCCTGATGCTATATAACTCCAAAAGTTATTAAATAGCATCCCTTTGGACATAAGAATTAAATCAATTACTGTAGATTTTCCTAATCCACGAGTTGCCACAACAAGAACATTTGGGCAGTTCCAAGACCTTTGAACTATCCATGCCTGTGCATCAATTAATTCTATACCGAAAAAATCACTTATAAATCTAACAGGATTACATTGATAATATTTTTGTAATTCTGCAATTTTTATCAATGATTCTATTTTACGAGTTGACATTGCATATACACCGGGTTTTACATATACAACGTTACTTTCATTCATTATATCCGAAAGATACTCATCATTCATTTCATCAATTATTTTGATCTTCATCTGACTGCTCATTTTCGGATACCTCCTCGTTAACAGGTTCTATTTCACTAAGAGGGGAGAAGAGTTCATTTAAATTGATAAGATTCTCTTGCGGCAATAAATCATGCTCAGACAACGTATCTTTCAAATCTAAATTTTCTCTCAATAAAATCCTACATATCTCTTTATAACTTTCCCTTTCACTAGTAAGTTGAGTTACAAGCTTTCTTTGCTCCGCAACAATATCAGAATATTCAGACTCATCAAGAGCAAGTTGCTTTAAAATAGAAGCATTACTCAAATCCATAACCTGTTGCATACCTTTACATGTTGCAATGTCAAATCCATTAACTTCTCCCTCACGGAGATTTAATTCTTTAATTTTTTTAATTTTACCAGTCCAAGTATTTTCACCTTTACTCTGATTTTTATTATGTTTTAAGCTTAAGCAAGATTGTTCCGCCAACAAAGAAACGGTAGAGGCTATATTTTTCTTAGAATCTAGGTAAGATTTAATTTCACCAGATTTATTAGAAACATTTGGAGAAGACATAGCCTTTGCAATCATATCATCCAACTTTGCCTGTTGCGAAAATCCACGAACAATAGTGATCGCAGAAGAAATTCTCATCATGTCATCATTTTCTCCACTTGCATCCAAATATCCAATCAACTGAGAGTAGAGCAGTGGCTTATCTTCTTCTTGTTCATGCTCAAAAGGATCATATCCAAGTAATCTAATAACATCTATACGGTTTTTTTCATACTCTTCATTGATTTCTTGATTTTTTGGGCGTTGGTCTTCTGATAATTCCTTTCCAATATCTTGTTTAGCTTGCTTAATTGCTTCCTCTTTATAATTTGCAAATAAATCCCCATCACGCCAACGCATCGTTTTGTACTGCGGCATACTAATATTTTTAATATATGCCGCCCATATATTACTACGTTGCTTTGGATTTTTATCATTTATATACTCAAAATAACTAGAATTCCAAATATTTTCGAGGAAGGGTTTATCAAGACGTTCAAGTGCTTCTTGGACGGACGCCTTCGTGCAATCACCATATGTCTTAGTCCTAGCATTATAATTTCTTGCAATCTTTTCTGCACAATCCTTACACATTACCGTTTTGCCAGTCATCACAAGCGGATCAGAGCTCATATAAAAATCTCCAGCTTTTTTAATGGTGTTACAATATGGGCACAAATATTTTTCAATTTGACAAGCCTTAGAAGTTTGTCTTCTTCCAGCACTTTTACCTGCCGCCATAACTCTTCCTCCCTCCTGATTAGCATTTTGTCACGAATATTATATATTATTCGTGACAAATCTCAACGGATTCATCGTTTGCCTGTTTCTTAAGACTATCATTCAGCTCCGAAAACGCAGCCTCGAAAGCTTCGTCACGCTTAAAAACAAAAATGGTCTTATCTGGGTTTTCCTTAGACTGCTTAATATCTGCAATAGTACATCCAGCGCGTAATAAACGTCTGGCGCATCCGGGGTTAAAAACTAACTTAAAATTCTTTTTAATGTCTTCCATTTTATTATGTTCTCCTTTATTTTTTGTTATTTATATTATTAAAACGGCAGTAATTAATAATTACTGCCGAAATAATATTAATTTTGTATTGTTTATAATTTAATATTATAGGTGCACTGTCTACCATCTTCCGGTGTAAAAATTACTAATGTTTGTCCCGGAGATGAATATAATCTTTTGTTATTAGAATACTCATCTGTTCCACATAAGGAACGAACTAGAATAGATTCAATGCCAAGTTGTTCAAACTCTTCAATGTGGTGCTTGTCTGCAAGGAACGAATAATCAATTGTCTTCCCATAAAGCTTTGAAAAAATAGTATTTGCAATAACGCCAAAATTCTTAATCTTATCAAGGTCTCCATGGCAACCAATTATATTATATCCACACACACTAAATGCAATAAATTCATAATAATCACTTTCAACTATATTAACACGATTATTATTCTGTAATCTTTGCTTTAACCACCATGGAATAATACGTTCCATATTATCTGAGTGAATACTATCATCCTTATTTTGGATTGTTCTTGCATGATTACCATATGTAGAATATACATCAACTTGTTTCACTTTAGCAGAAAGCTCATTAATGAATTGCGCCAAAATTTCAGAGACATGCATAAGTTGCTCGCATGTATTTTCTTCAGACATAACTCTGCAGCCAGAATGAATAGCGCCATGAATTTCATCGCCAAGTAACATAATATGCAATTTTTCAACATGGTTATACTTTAAATATTGAGAAACTTTTTCATAAAGCTTTTGCACTCTCTGCTTGCATATATCAGTATTATATTTATTCCAAATATTGTCTGAGACTTCTCCATAGTGCCAATCCGCTAAAACCAAAATAGCCTCTTTGCCAGATTCAACTACTGGAATATCTGAAAAATTATTTAATTCACGAACCGGAAGAGATTTAGCGACCTTAATTAATTCTTCTGTTAAATGGTCTGAGCGGGCATCCATAGTAAGGATTTTATTATATTCACGCCTTTGGTCTTGAAATTGTTTTTTGGCTTTATAAAGCTCTTCCTTCTCTTCACGAATTTTCTTCAAATATTCATCCTCAGTGAAAAATATACTTTCATTCGCTTCCATCATTTTATTAAAACTCTGTACCTTTTTTCTATATGCACTTTCACCATAATTATATCCAAGAGATTCATTTAATATGTCCGCAATATTTTGCCACGTTAAGCCTTGTGACTCTTTCATAGAGCATATACGCAATATATATTGTTCTTCATTTTCATTAACTAATTTCTCATACCCCATAAAATCACCCCAATTATTCGCCATTAATTCTATATCTAAATGGCTGACTAAATTTGGCATATGGAATAACTCTTTCTGGGGCCATCAAAGTTGTATTATCACGCGGGTTTCTAACTTCGCGTGGGGCAACTCTACGAGCGCCAATTGTAACACCGGGGATTAATTTCATCTCAGCATTTTCATCAAAACTTGCTTCCTGCATAACATCAACAACTAGCGCTTCTAGAGCAGTTAGAAACTCTTCAATATTATACTTATAAAAACCTGTACGATCTGCGAGTTCATTAATTATATCTTGCTTTTTTAGTATTTTATTCATTTTTTGCTCCTCCTAATTTGTATTTTATTCATAATCTTCATCATACGAAATAGACATAGAAACCGGCTTATCTAAAAAATCTACAAATAATCTGGATAATTCAATAAATTCACCAGTGTCTGGATTCTCAATTCCAATAACGTCATTCTCGTCTAATCCAAGTACTCCCTTTGCAGAGAGCTTATAATTCTTGTTAATACTTGCTTTTGCCATATTTATTGCTCCTCCTTGTTTATTGTCTTTTATTATTTATTCTAAAATTAATTAATTTCATCCACATATGTCCAATGATAGCCGCCCGCCGTTTTTTGTCTACCATTTAAAGCATGGCATATGAGAGTATATGATATCCCCGTTTCTCGTTCTGCATGATGCAAACTTATATAAATGATTCCTGTTTCAATACATTTAACTGGTCTTGACTGTTTTGACGATCTTCTTTGTGTTTGTATCATTCTTTCCTTAAACGTACCATAATTTACTTGGTAAATACGATCGCACCATTCAAGATTTTCTACAAAATTATTTAATTTATTTTCATCTTTATGATTAATTTCAGGTAAATTATTTGGATTAGATATAAATGCCTGAGCCACCAATCTATGGATATAACAATCATATCGTTTTTTGTCTTTGCATAACACAACCCTAACATATCCATTTGTATGTTTTCTCGGTTTTAATATCTTCCCGGTTATATTATTCCGAACATTTCCAAAATTCGATACTGAATATTGCTCAAATGATTCAATGTTTTTCCATATTTCCATTTAATACACCACGCAATCCTTTGTAAAAATATTTATATCAAAGTGGTAATGCTCGCCAAAGGATACACGAACAAACGATGATCGGTCGCTGTCCCACTTTAATATTAAAAAATTATTCTTCTAATTCGTCTGCAAACTGGCTAACCCATCCACGATGATTAATAGTAAGTTCGCAAATTTCACAATGTTCATGACCATCAAAATGATTAATATATTTCTTAAATCCACTAGAAGCCTTATTTTCCAGATCACATTGCTCATCGTGTCCAATGCATATAATTTTACAATCGTCAGAACATCTTGTTAGTGTTTTTTTTAAGTCAGATACCGTATAATTTTGGCATTCGTCCAAAATAATTACTTTCTTTTTCAAATTAGTACCACGTAAAAATGTATGGGTAAGCAATGTTACATATCCTTCACCATATTTTTGTTTAACCATAGAATCAGAGTTAACGCATGTGTTAATATTCATATCACATTCAATCATCGCTTGATACGCAGGCTCAAAATACACTTCGCTCTTTTCGGTAATTGACCCAGGAAGGTATCCTTGAGATTTTTCTCCATATGCAGAACATATATACACAATCCCATCATATTCATTATGTAAACAAAGTAAGTTTGCGGCACCAATTGCTAATGTCGTTTTACCGGTTCCTGCCTTAGCATTTACAAAAATAATAGTATTATCTGGATTTAATATAGCATTAACAAAATTCTTCTGATCTTGGTCTAACGTTAAATGATAGAATGGTCTATCTTCAACAGTTCTTGGAGCATCTCCATACTCGTTTGTGATAGTCTTTTTCTTTGTAGCCATATAGTCCCTCCAAATTATAGAATTTCATCAATGTCTTTAATAATTCCATCAGCCATGCCAAGAGTAACAGCCTCTTCGCATGTGATATACCATTCTGTACTCTTTTTCTTATTAAAAGTCTTAGAGTCAATGGATGTTTTATCTAAAATATAATTTCTCATCTTGTCAACAAGGGCTTTATATTGTTTCATTTGCTCAGTTGTTTGCTCAAACGAGCCACCACAGCCACCGCTTCCACTATGAAGCAAATAATTAGTATTTGGCATAGCAAAACGCTTATGCCCAGATAATGCAATTAAACATGCTGCCGAATATGCCCATCCCATATTAACAGTTATAATTGGCGTCTTACTGATTTCTACAAGCCCAACAAAAGACAATGTATCTTCTAATGTGCCGCCAGGAGAATTAATAAATATCTTAATTGGTTTTCTATCCTCTGATGGAGTACCTTTGTCTTCTCTGTTCCAATTCATAATCAGCTTTGATGCTTCAAATAGGCTTTCATCAATTTCGCCCTCGATCCAAATACTACGATTTTCTACATCCTTATAGAACTGTAGGAGTTCTGGGTTTGGTAACGAAAGATTCTCAATTGAATTTGGAATTGCGATTGCTAATTGTTCCATGTTTTGTACCTCCCTGTTGTGTGTTTTATTTAATGTTTTTGGTATCAATGAATCACTTATATGATCCATTAGGAAAAATTCGACCCACATTTTTCAGCGGGTCGAGTTATATAAATAATTCATTTATGTTTTTGTCGTTAATTTTGTACTGTTTATTTTGAGGCGACGGTCACGATTTATCTTTTATCCTGTCTCTATATGCCTTATTTTTAATTGCATTTCTTTGCCTTTGGTATATAGAATTACATGGTTCACAACGACAAACTTCTGTAGCAAACGGACTTATTTCAATAATATCACCACAATCAATGCACCAAATATGAGTAGTATCTCTTGGAGATTGTTCGCAATAAGCGCATATGTCCTTAGAACCCTTACTTCTCATAAGTCTTCCACACGACTTACAGCGTTTAAACCCCTTACCATTTTTCCATTGAAGATATATATATGCTAATTCTTGACAATCTATTTCATTCAATACTAATTCGTCATCTCCATCACCATCTATAAAATTAACCATCAAACACTTTGTGTCATTTTTTTTGGGACAGCTTATTAAATTTTTTACAAGAATATCATGCAAAATATACTCTCTGTCATCTGCCGGAACAGATATCCTTGCCATTTTACATAAATCAGTAATAGTATATCTAACTAAACCATCAGTAAAGCCTATAGATAATGCTTGCTGCTTTGCCATACATAATAGGACAAATAAAACTTTCTCTTCTCGAATATTTTCTAAAGATTTAATTTTTTCAAGCTCATTTTTAGTAACAATAATACTCTCAATATTATAAAAAACACGCTTTTTTGCCCCTTTTATAGCATTTGATATGGCATTTGAATATGCTGATTCGTCAAAATTGTCTTGATGTTTTGTCATCCACTTAACTGTAGAAACATAGTTTTCATTATCATCTTTACCTAAAACGTGTAAATTATATCTTGTAATATACCCAATTTTTTTAATTGCAGACTTTACATCTTTATTTTTACCAAGCAGAAGATCCTTTGCATATTTTTCTTCATTCAAAATCATCATTTTTATCACCTCTAACTTCTAAAGTATATAAAGAAAACATTTTCCCACAAAATTCTATATCTCCATCATCATCTTTAATAGGAAATTGAATTTTATTTTCACTATTTTTTAATACATTTTGGAAAATGTTTTCTCCAGCAACATCCCATGCAAATGATTTATTCTTGTTTGATAAATAACAAATATCTACAACTATATTTGCTAAAATTTCTGAATTTGGGCATACAACACTGCATGCATTCGCAAATTCATTTTTTAATTGATGCATTACAACATCTCGTTCAGTTTTATCAGAATCATTTTTCTTTACACCCTTTAAAAATATTTGAACAGTTTTATTGTATTCGTCATATAATTCTTTAATTGCATCATATTCTTCTTGAAAATAAGCGGCATTACTCTTTAAAATTGACCTATCAAACTCAACATCTGGCAAAACATCAACAGACTGAAATTCATTTTCAATCTTCCAGCATATACGGTTCATCGTCCCTGGGGCTCTGCTAATTGGCATATATTTCTCATAATTATATATAAATGCCTCTTCCTCTTCGGTTCTATTGTCAGAAACATACAAATTATCCAAAGTTTTGCCAAATCTAATCTTACAATTAGATTTTACCGACTTCATATACTTATCTAACTCAGTTTTAAGCTGAGAATACCTATATATAAAAAACCATGGCTTAATTTCTGCGGCAATATTATAATCTATCTCTTTTTTCTTTAAAATATCCCCATCATCGTTACGTTCTGGCTTTGAAAGCCTTGGTTCTAGCCATTCTTTTGGAATTGGCTGTGCAACAACACCTTTTATACGGTCGATAGCATTTTGCTGATAATTCATCATTGTACGAATACGATATTGTAATCTGGTGTATTCTTCGCTATTTTTATCAAATTTTTCTCTTAAAGAGATCATATTTGTGCCTCTATTGGTCACGCTTCCAATTGAATCACCAAATCCATTGATATCAGAAGCAATAAAATCATCTTCTGTAGGAACTTTTTTAGGCATTTTACTTTGAACACACATTAATGTATCTTTGTATTCAAAAGCGTTTAATAAGACATCATTATTCGTTGAAAATACTGTATCTGAATCATACTTTTATACCCTGGCTTTCACCATATTTTAAAGGGAATAGACTATCTCTTCTTCTGAAAATTCAGAAGCTTGGCACTTCCCATGGCGGACTTTCACTGCCACAGTACGAGCAATAGCTCTAGTCGTTACACGTTCCTATTTCTAGGCTTCGCACGGTATTGGCATATCCATAAACATTAATCAACAAATTCAACACAAAATCTATTTTTATACTTTTTGTTGCTTTTCGCACAAACAGAAAGTCTATTCATAACAGAATCTACTTTTTTGGCGTCTGTGAAACCATTTATTATTAAATAACTAGCAGCGGCTCTTATATATCCAAATTCCAGTTCGTTATTTTCAATAATATCAAAAATTTTAACTCTTTTTGCTCGTCCATTTTTAGAGCCAGGACGACTTTGATTCTCTTTTGATAATTCTGGATTATTTTTATATTTTTCTTTCAGTGTATGGTTTCCGTAATTTGGATTTTTATCACCAGTTAAATCAGAGGTGCTGATATGATTTCCACTATCAATAGAATACTGAATGTTATACACGTGTGTACACCATTCTAAATTATCAACACAATTATTTGTTCTATTATTATCCTTATGATTTACCTCTGGAAGATTATCTGGATTAGGAATAAATGCTTCTGCAACCATTCGATGCACTCTATATTGTCCTCGATGACCAGTCTTACCAACCGTAATTTGCATATACCCATCTGAGTTCTTGCGCTGAGATATCTCTTTATGATATTTTGCTCTTCCAATATTATTTGTGCTATATACTTTCCCATCAGAAGAAACAATATAATCGACTTCTCTAATTGTAATAATTTTTTCTTCTATCATTTATAAACCTCCTTTCATAATTAATTTTGTATTGTTGAATTTGTATTTTTTATAGACTTAGCTTTCACCGTTAGCGGCATATGCCACACCCTGTATTTACAGGTTCACCAAGTTTTCACTTATACTTCACAATATAAGGGGACTATTTTGTTAATCCGCTCCGTTCAGACGCATTGCTGTAGTATCCCAACTATTAATAAGACAACATGTTTTAATATATCCATACCATTTTTTCATCTCATCCGATGCAACAACTTTTAATTTTTGAACGTTTTCATGAGATGTCATTGGCGCCCTAAATAAAACTATTTCATCAACATTTTTATCTGTCCAATATTGATGATAACATTCTCCAGCCTTCATAAGACCTGTAATTTCCATCCCGAAAATCTTCTGTAAAAGAGAGTAGGGGTCATTTCCAAGTATTGCATAGTCTCCGGCAACGTCCAAAACACCAATTTTTGCTGAATTTATACGTTTTTGTATCATTCTACTAACTTTTAATCGAACATATGGGTCTTTTATAAGTTCTGGATTTGCCATAATAGCTTTGCACATTGGATCTGATCTAAGAACATTTTTTTCGTCTAAACCAGTCCCGCACATGTATAAAATCAATTTTTTCCAGTCTAAACCAAGGCATTCTTTAATTTTCGTCACTGTTGGGGCAACTAAATCATCAATTTGAGTGTCAGAAAGGCAATAATCCTGAATGTATTGATAATTTGTAGTATGTACATTACGTAATTCTCTTGGAGAACTTTTTGCAATACAAAAATCATAATCATTTTTCATACAATTCTCATAATAATCTTCAAAACCATCATAAGAATCCCATAATTTAAGCATAGAAGTAGTCAAAATTACATCTGCATTTCTTATGTCTCGCTGATCTCCCCATGCGTCTGTAATCATATAAGTATGCGCAATTTCTTCTGCAAACTGCACAAATGGCACTGTAAATACCATTCCTTTAACAAAAGCGCATCTTGTGTTATACCCAGACAAGGGTTCATCGCCTTCATTTAAAGATTTTGCCCAAATACTACTCATTTCTGGAGAAATAAAACCCATCCCATCAGAAACGTCTGCTTCAATTTCAACTTCTTGGGGCTCAGATACAGTCGGCCATATAGGATTTTCCTCATTACCAGAATTTTCTACAATTCTAACTCTATCTGTAAATTTTACTTCAGCGTCATTTACAACAATAATTCTTGGCCATGGAACGCTGATACTGGCAGAACACTGCAACGCAAAATATGCAGATAATTTTGCTGGTATAAATTTATAATTAAGCTCAACTTCATTATGTTTTTTAACAGGTTCTTTATCTTTTGGGCCAATATATCTTCCGTTATTAATGCGATGCATTATCTCATCATGCCTGTTTTCATTAATAAACATAATTGTACTCTTTTTAATAGATCCTGCAGTACCAAGAAGACGCACATACGTTACAGTTTCTTTTCTTTCCCCATAATCAATAGTGATGCTAAATTTATTTTGACAAGCATACCTATAATCTTTTGGAGAATCCATAATAAGCATCAAATAATCTTGTTGAAACTGTTTTTCATAAAGTTTATTATATAATTTACAGATTTCTTGCTTATTTTCATAAGAATTTTCTAATTTTTTAATCTTTTTAATATTTTCTTTAATTCCAGATGCTTCAATATCGTCATTTTCTCTACCTTGTAACTTTGTAAGCCATCTAAGAACCTGAGAAGATCCTAAGCTTACAACCATTTGTGGTTGCTTTCTAATTTCACTTAATTTAAAGTCTAAATGCCAATTATGCTTTGACAAATAACCACTGTGTATCTTAAGCACATAAATTTGATTCTTTTGCTGTTTTGCCAAACGCACCACCTCCAAACCACAAAATTATTCGCCAACTTCTCTTATTTCATAACAATTTTCACAATATTTATTACCATTTTTAGTTTCTGCATATGTTCCGCAAAGCCAATCATTACATCCATCACATTTATATGTTTCTGCATAAGCTCCACCACAAAATGGGCACCCATCCCATTCTTCATATGGAGGGGAGTCCAAACCGTGTGTTTCTATCCAATGTTTAGGCTCGTCAAAAACACATCCGCAATCCAAGCAAATAAACATAATTATCACCACCATTCAAAATTACTCAACCGTCATTGTCATAAGATTTCCATTTTTATCTGGAATACCCATAAAACTTATATTTGTCGTTAATGATTTATTAGATATATAACTTGCAACCTTACCATTATAAGAATAACAATCAACCGTATCTGTTGACATTTTAATTGTATTCAATATTGGTTTTACTAGTTGAGTAATATATACTTGTTGGCCATTCATATTTGTACGTATTTTCAAATAAAATGGTTCACCACTTTCAAAATCAACGGCACTCATATCATAATAAGAAGTCCCACAATACGGGCATTTATTCTTATCAATATCATATGGAGCTCCGCAATTAGGGCAGTTTCTTCTTCGCATCAAACCACTCCTTAATAGGCTGCTTCTTCTTTAATAGATTTTAAAATTTCTTTTGCGCAACCATCATCATCTGCATGGCACTCAAAGCATCTAAACGTAGTCGCACAATCATGATATACGAGCTTAGAAAACCAAGATGCAAGCTCTTCATCAGACATAGAACGAAATTTATCACCATTCGTCATTGGAACTTCAATTTCACCAGTTCCATTACATTCAAGACATTTTTCACTCCAGATGGAGCAATCATTAAATTTTGAAATAAAACCATGCCCATCACAAGCAGGGCAACTAATTTTCTTTTTCATAATTCACCTCAACCAAATTGATATTCTACATGACCGCATTTATCACAACAATATTCATATTGTGCAGGATAAGAAGTTAGTACCACCATTTCATTGCGGCGCATACCACCCTCATGACATTTAGGACAAATATACTTTGGTTCTGACCATTCTTGTGGATAGTACATAGAATCTTCAATAATTTTACGATATTCATCAGCAGTAGGGAGTCCTGTATTTAATCCACTCACAAATACGTCACCAGTATTTTTACCATAATTTATTTGCAACGTCTGCATATCAGTAGTTGTAGTAGTGGTAACGGTCTTATTAATAGGAAAATCATTATTTTGGCAATTCTCGCAAGGGTTAATGATACTCAAATATGGCCCATTATATGGACAATTCTCACATAATTTATTCATATATTTTACCTCCGTATATTTTTTAAATTATTTTTATCAAAACGGTTAATAGTGAAAAGCCCTACAATAAATGCTAGAACAATCACGCATACTTCTAAAGACATAATAAAACCTCCAAAATTTAATCATTATACAATTGGAGTACAATGCTAATTTAAGTATAAACACATATACCCATGGGTTTATACTATTAAAATTTTCATTTGAATTAATATTGTATTGTAATAAAAATATTACTTATTTCTGCTTGCCTGTAGACGAGCGGCGATTGCAGCCCTTTGCTCATCTGATAGATTTACCTGTTTAGGAGGAGAGACCTTAATCCAAGACTTAGGTACCTCAAACTCCGACATTTCATCTGAACTACGAATAACATGAATATCCGGATTCACACCAACAAGTTTATTAAGCTTATTTTTCAAAGCCTTGTTGAAAGTATAAACAGAAGCAGTCTTTTCTTCTTCGTTAAAATTAATAATTGTTTCGCGTTCATAAGATGTTAACATAGATATACAACCTCCATTAATATCATATTATTCTTACTTCTTTAATCCCACAACGAAAAGAAGTATTCGCTAAAGAGTTTAAAAAACTCATTTTTAGCATTTGTCTGTGTTTCATATTCTGTTTTCCAATCCATATTGTCATAAATTTCATTATTTTCGTCCATTTTATCAAGAAGGTCAATCATTTTATCAAGGATAGTATCATATGCCTTTTCATTTTCTTCACTCCATGTTTCGTAATCATTGAATTCAACAACACATGGACTACCGAGTCTATTATGACGATAATTTATTAAAATCTCTCGCATCATATCTATAAAATATGCAAAGGTTTCCCATTTGGCAACAGGAGAGTAGCCATGCTTGAGCGTAAAGAAAATGCGTTTAAAAAGAATATGGATATCTCTGAAATTTTTCCAGAAATACTTACCACGGTACATAAAAAGGCCACAAGTAATTTTATTCATAGTCAATCCTCCATTTTACGCATATCTTCATTGAACCTCTTTTCTGTAGCTTCAACGTCTGCCAAAACATCCTCTTTTGTCTTACCAAGCTTCTTAAGAGTGCGTTCAATTTTATCTTTTGCCCCAACTGCTAGGTCGTCCCAACCAACGCACCAAACAATACCTACAATATCACTATAAGGCTCTAGTCCTTCGTTCAAACATTCTTCACAATAAGCAGAACTGCAAGAACTTAGTGTAGATGCCGCAACGACCACAGGAGCTTCCTTACCACATACTTCACAAGCGCCCATATGAGCAACATCATTAAATGTCTTTTTCATTATAATTCAACCTTCCATTATCAAATTTAATTTCTCCATGTATATTTTTGTCTATTAGATGCTTTAGTTCATCAGCATCAATTGGACGTATCACCGTCCCCTCCGTCCATCGTCGCGCCGCAGTATGGGCAGTACGGTGTCTTCCTTTCGTTCCACATATCGCAGCAGCCAGAAACGACACCTTTTGGAACGGTCGTACCGCTGCGATAATGCGTCTCCCACCTCCCATGCCGCACCGGCGCAACGTCGGCGGCAGGCGCTTTCCAGATATGGCAATTTTCTTTGTCGCAATACTCATTACTGCACCGGCAGTGCTTTTCGCAATATTCTTCGCGATCAATGTATTCAGCCATTATTTTCATCCTCCAATCATTTTCGCACCACAATTTGGGCAATAATCCCAATCTGGAAGCCCCATTACTTCCTTAACATGAACCTTTTCGTGACAGATTGTACAGCAGTAAATGTCTTGCGTGTCCCATTCCCATCGCCCATGCACTACAGGCATTACATCAGCGGCAGGAAGTTCATAAAGATATTCTGCAAACTCTTCTGGGGTCAAAAGCGTGGAATGTGTACTAGCTGCCCTACCAGCATCAAAATTATTAAATGCTTTTACAGCTGCTTCCCTGTTAATGTATTCAGCCATTGTCAATCCTCCTGTTCCATGCCTCGATTGCATTCTCAATGGCAACATAGACGCTACTCGTAGCACCACATACTTTGCATTTCACGTAGACGTAATGTGTGTTGTAAGGAAAGCGCATAGAGGCGAATAACTTCTTTCTCTTAATATATCTTTTTTCTGCATCTCCACCACAGAATGGGCATTGCTTTAATTCATTCATTATTAGTCCTCACTCATATCATATCCAGCATAATATCCAAGAATCTCAAGCACTCTATTCAGAAATTTTAGCCGTTGAATATTTGTCATATCATAATATTCATTAGAGAAATTACTAGACTGTAAATCATAAATAATTACATCTGCATAACGTCCAAATTCATTGTTCATATTAATCTACTCCTCATTTACTTAAAATATTTTTCCCAAGCAGAAGTGGGGCAATCAAGATAATTAAGGTCAATATTATCATCCCATGCAATTTGTGGGCCAGTTTGTTCGTCTGCAAAGTGGCAAACACAATTTACAGCAACGCCATCTAAGGCATCTTGCTTGATTAGAGTCTTAATTTCGCCCAGAGATAGGTCGTCTTCTAGGTCGCAGACATATAACGTCATTTTATAAAGTTGTGCCATTTTCGTACCTCCATTAATTTTGTACTGTTATTATAACACATTTTTCCAATTTGTCAATAGGTTATAGCTCGTTATCTTCTGGTAATTCATAAAATTCATATCCATCATTTGTTTCTACTAAATAGCCATATTCAATAAGATCCGCAATAGCGTCATAATAAGATGACTTTGATAGCCCGGTTTCTTTCATGACATGTGTTCTGCGCAGAATTGGATTCCAGCCGTCATCATTTTGCATGAAATAAGTGTATAGATAGAATCCGGACTTAGTTAGTACACGCATAGCTTCTTTATTTGCAGCTACATTAGCTTTATAGTAATGATGATCCTCATCCATAATTGTCTTATTGATAAGGACTTTTTTCTCCATTGCGTCACCCCCAAGTTAATTTTGTGTTGTAATAATAGCACAGATTTTTGATTTTGTCAAGAGGGTGTGTCCCAATTTTCGGAATATAGTGTCCTAATTTTCGGAAAAATTATTCCAGAAAATAGGACGCTTAATATAATATATATTAATATAATAATTTAATATAATATAAATCACAAAAAAATAAGATGGTATAGGCGCGGTGAGCGGTGGTTAAAGATGGTGTCCTATTTTTCGGAAAAAGTGTGTCCCATTTTTCGGAAAAAAAATTCCGAAATTTAGGACACTTAATATAATTATATTTAATATAAAAAATATTAATATAATAGGAGGGCAAAAGAGAAATAGTTTGAATGGTGTTTGGGTTTGGTTGGGTATAGTTTATATGGGTTGGTGTTGGGGAGATGGTTGGAAGTGTTCTGATATATGGTAGGCTGATTTGGCAATATGTGTGGTGTATATATTATATCAACCCTCTAGCGAGTTTTGCCGACTCGTTTCACTTCGTCTGCAAAAACGTCCCAGTCATGGGACTCTCGCTTTGTCTGGCTTGCTAAAGCAAACCATCCAAAATAAGATTTGAAACGGATTTGGGCAATGATTAGTTGGTGTGTAAATGTTTGTATAGTAATTGGACAGATATTTTTGATGAATTTTATATATTCTGGATTGAATTATAAAGAAATTGTTGGTTAAATTAGCCGTTTTACAATTTTGATGCTGTAATAATTAAGAGAAAATTTATAGCAAAAGTTTAATATATAGGTAATTATATGTTGTTATTTTACGATTCATATTGTTAATTTAATCTGATAAATGATTTGTTTTATAATTTATATAATGGATAATTTTGTATAAATAGACGTGTAA
>OBJJ01000017.1_pt1 | contig 66286 bp, 97 predicted proteins | sample 1481611 | NCBI WGS metagenome assembly OBJJ01 (sample SAMN02044696, study PRJEB22538) | human gut metagenome
ATGGCATTGCTTTTTGTCTCAAAGAATCTGGATCACAATTGTTAAGAATCTTATTAAGAATGTTTTCTGAAATTGCGCCAGCTTGAATTGCTTTCCATTCGTTGTCAGTTATTACAATGTTTCTATCTCTTCTTGAAACAGACCCCACTTCTTCTCTATACCGGGTGAGTGCCTGCTGGGATGCTTTCTTAACATCCTTAGCTTTCATGACTTCGCCCGCTTCTTTGGCAGCATTCTGTTTCTTCTGAACTGCAGCATATGTCATTCTCTGAGCAGCACGTTCTTTCACTACATTGGACTGAGCTATATCAAGCTTCTTTGTAAGGCTATCAACTTCTGTCTGATACTTTCGTTTAGCCTCTTTGTTGTAAGCTATCTTGCCAGCCTTGGTCTCTTCAATACGTGCCTGATTAGCCAAATGCTTCATGCTGTTGGCATAATCTGCATATACCCCCTCCATGGGATGACGGTACTGGGATACCAGGGTATAAGCATCATCGGTCTCGGCCATCTTTGTACTGTTGGTTTTGCGGACAACTGTTACTTCTTCCATTTCACCAGTCTTCTTATTGAGCTTGTGCGTGGTATAAGTAGCATCGTCTGCTTTCTTATAGATAAGAGCACCTTCTGGACGAGAAGGATCGTACCATTCTTTTCCTTTTATGTTATACTTAGGTGTACCTTGTCGCTTATCAACCTTTACTTCGCCTTTAGCTCTCGATATGATAGTTGATGCACCACCAGTACTCTTGCCCTGATATTCTACTTTCAGTGCGGCGATATTGTTATCTTTCTCACTCTGTTTGTAATCAAGGTGGTGTTTTTCAGCATCGATAACCACCATCGAATGACGTACTGCTCTGGCAAGTTTGTCTTCGCTGGCTCCAAGAAGTGTCATATCTGTGATGAGATTAGAAATCTTACCCATCTCAGTATCAGTCTTCTTCATCAGCTTGTACTCAGAACCATTGCGATACCAATGTTCTTTTCCGTCGGCATCCACTTTCTTTTCACCACCATAAGACATCTTAGGATCGAATCCCTCAAGACCTTTTAATGGATGAGTAGAAGTGATTTTAACTTTTCCACCTCTATCGTGGGTTGGTATACACATTACAGTATCGCCATCGAAATCGGCTCCTGATAAACGATCAGCAACTTTGCTATTAATACCAATGGCATCTTGTGAAGTTTTGCCGATCATAGTGATGGCTTCTTTATTCTTGTTATTTACAGTACATATCGGAATTTCAAATGTTCCTCCATGTGGGTAACGAATGAGCGCAAGTTTACTACCGTCTGGATAACCAGGAGCATATACTTCTTTTTCGCTCATCGATGTAACGGGAAGAATTACATGATACTTCTGTCCCGGTAAGGCAGCGCCTTTGAGATGTACGGCTGCTGAATCACAATCTTCTGCAAATTTATGCAGATAATATTTCTTTACCGTTGGGTTAGTAAGAGCCATGATTGAATCAAACTCTGCCTGCTTATCTGCTTTGGCAATACCGAGCTGTTTCTCGGCCATAGCCTTCGACTGTTTAGACAAGAACTGTGATGGTAAAGCATCTTTCCAATCTCCCCAATCTCCTTCATCCGAACGCTTATTTATCAGACCAAGTTTCTTATTACCCTTTTTATCTGTATACCAATACTGTCCGCCTTGGTCAGCATCTTTAATCAGAGAGCCAAACGGGTTATCTGGATCTTTCTTAATATCTTTAAGAACTTCCAGCTTTGGTACAGACTTGGATTTATTGGTATTAAAGATAACGTCAACTCCTGGTGGGAAGTTGCTATCATCTTTATAAACAGCCATACCTTTGATATATTTCTTGCCATCAACCATAATACGAACCTGTGAATACCTGGATTCGCCAAGCGACAAGTCTGGAACATTGCGTCGAAGCTCAACAACTCCATCCTTATTTATACCGCCATCTTCTTTATAACGAATAGCAAGACGCTTAGAATCAAGGCTTTCCGGATAATGGAATTTCTTTTCGAAGGTCTGTCCATCATCTCTTGATATGTAATCCTTTACAGTCTGAATTTTATCGAAATTATAGATATCACTATGTGTCGTTCCCGGAACACACAACACTCTTTGTGTGGTCATTTGGTTTCTATTAGTTGCCTGCGGAAAACGATTACCGTAAACCTCATATCCACCTTCAGCCTGCAGCATGAATAAAGCCTGATCGAGTTTCTCTTTTGAGATGTTGAGATCTCGCTCAACACCTGCTCCGACATCGACCATTTTCTTTTTATCAACCTGTTTTTTAAGAAATTCTGCAGTTTCTCTAGCCTGCTTCATCTTTGATTCGGAATTAGGATCGAGTAATGATCTTACGGAAGATTCATTAATTCCCATCTTTCTTCCTATCTCAGAATTATTCATTCCTTCTTTTTCTTTCAAACGTCGAGCTGTAGCAACCATGTCTGATCTACGTTCATCTTTCGCAATCGCATAAACAGTTCTGAAATCTGTTGTAGAATATCCAAGTGATTTTGCAATAGCTGGATCTCCGGTCCATTTCTTTCCATTTTCATCTGTGTATGTGAAACCTGATTTACGCATTTCCTCAACTCGACCAAGAAAGTCTCTGCCACTTTGATAAGGGTCTTTTCCAGAACCCCAAGGATATCGACCTGAACGACGGCGTATCCCATAATGTTCAAGAAAATCTTTACCAGACATTGAGGATGACCCGATGTACGACTCAATTTCTTCTGCTACTGGATTCATGGTTAACCCTCCTCAACTGCTTGATTAATAAGTTTATCTAAATGAATAATTCTATCCATGATTGGAACAATGTCGGATGCTGTTGGTTTAAGAACATCAATGTCATCATTTTGATAGATTCGTAATTCCATCTCAATATCACCTGGGCGAATCTTATATTCAAGACAGAATAATGCTGCATATACAAGAACCTGTTCCTCATGAATTGGTCCTGTACCGGTTTTCAAATCATGGATTCTCAGAACATTATCTCTGAAACAGATAGAATCTGCAGTTCCCCAAAAGTTTGGAGAATAATATAAAACAACCTCTGTATCCATTCGAAAACCAATTGCATCATTTACATATGAATACAAAGTCTTCTTGGATCGAGGCTGTTTAATTTTCATATCAATTGTTTCTTTAGCCCATGCATGAAGCCGGGTTCCTCTTTCAGATGCTTTCTTGGCAATCAAATATTTAATTGCTTTGTCGTCATCGTATCTCAGCCACGCTGGTTGAGACGGGCTGAACGGAGCATGTCCGCTAAGATTTGAATGCTTTATAAAGTTCATTTAAAACTTCCTCCTCGTTTTCAGGGAAAATGAAGCGTGAAAAAGACATCTCGTTTAATTTGGTCACATAGTAATCTTGGTTCGGGCGATGCGGTGCTTCTGCATCTTTTTTAACTTCAAGGATAGCCCATTTGTTTTTATACAAAATAAGCAAATCAGGAATGCCTTGGATATCACTCGAATCTAGTTTGGTTACCAAGCAGCCAGGAAACATGCTTTTCAATCTCTTCTTCAGTCCTGCCTGATATTGGTTCTCTCTCATGGTTTTCTCCTTTCATGAGATGGACTCTCTCGGATTTGAACCGAGGACACACCGCTTATGAGGCGGCTGATCTAACCGGACTGATCTAAGAGTCCAAAAATAAAGAGACAACGTAACTACCAATTTTGGCGGTTAAGTTATCTCTCTCCTATTAAAGGGAATGTAATTTTCGCTCTACATGTTTTTTTCCCATATGCTATTTTTTGTAAATTTCAAAATGTAAACCATGGTGTGTATGTCTATATTTAGAACCGTGAATAATATCATGTATTCTACTTGGTGTTCCACCTATGGCTTCTGCACAACTCGTGATGGAGTTATACACTTCTCCAGTTTCTACGCATCTAACTTTCACGCCAGGTCTGCCACCACGATTTACTGATGGCTTAATGTCGGACCGTTTGATATGATAGCCATGCACAGAATATAAACCTTTACCCTGACTCACTCTATTAAGCCAACGTGCACTAACACCAAGTCTATCTGCACATGCCTGAAGAGAATTAAATACCTCGCCAGTCTCAATAATCTCACATCTAACTCCATCACGCTTCGTATCGAAATCGCTCATCGTTACTCCTTTCAAGCCAAAAGAAAGAGCGCCTGTAAATTTAGCGCCCTGTTCTTAGAATAATTTATTTTTCAGTTTCCTTTCTAATCCGTTCTTCGTGCAGCTTTTGTCTTTCTTTATATTCTTCTAAAGAGATTTCCGTAAATGATACATCATTCTCTTTAAAGTATCTGTTCACTTCAACTTTTTCACCATTCGCTCTTTTAATGTATAAAATAGCAATGGTATCATAATCTCCATTTTTTCGATCAGTCAAAAGTTCATCGCGTACTATGATGTCAGATTTATTATTTGGCATATAAGGCATTGTGATTGGATACATCTCATCATAAATACTTGATATAAAACCATTAAACCAGTTTATAGATGATTTCTCTTTACTTGCGCAGTAGCATCTATTTAAGTCGCTATAACTTACGGAACCGTCCTTGGCAACATACTTAAATAAGCTACTCATTCTTTTACACTGATAACACTTACTGCCGTCTTTTTTATCATGTGCATAGTTCCACATATCCTCTGTATCTTCGATAGGAGTGAGTGGTTTTCTGTCGATCAAACGGTTAAGAATATTCTTGGTAAAACTAATACTCGTACCGCCATGACCATCGCCTAAAAGACTTTCAAAAGCCTTGAGTGCGCTATCATAACACGCACAACCATAATCCCATTCATTCTCTGGTTTATTTCCTCTTTCTCTCTTACTTGCAATAGCAATCTCGTTCTTAGCCCATTCCAACGTATTCATATTAATATCCTGCCTTTCGTTCATTAAATTTCAACTTATCTCACCAAATAATAATCTGGTAATAAATCGTTGTAGTCACAGTTTAACGCATAACATAAATTCATAATCGCCTTCATACTCGGCATGCTTTGTTTATTCAAATATTTGCTTATCGTGCACTGGGTTAACCGCGACTCTTTTGCTAATTCGGTTTGATTGATTCTCACGTCTTCCATGAGATCACGTAAATTATCACCAAAAATTTCGATAGCTTCTAATTCGCTAATTGTTTCCATATACAAAACCTCCAATCAAGAAAATATTCCTAGGGGAATACTGGCATTTAATTCTTTTATATATTATTAAATTTTTATCATATTAATAATAGGGGGATATTCCCCTGATATATAAAAATGATTTTTTGGATATCCATTAATTCAATTTAGCCCCAAAATAGACTATAAATGCCCTATTTTATCCAGTTTTTCATGATTTGATAGGTATTTTTTGGATATCCATTAAATATTCCTAGGGGAATACTATTTTTGGATATCCATTAAATTACCAAAAATCTTCGTCTTCTTCCTCATTTATTGGATACACATTAATTGTCGAATCGTCTTCAACATTTTTTGGATATCCATTAAATGCTCCATTTTTAGACATATCATACCCCATCTTGATGAGAGTTCTGAGTGCATCCGCTTTGGATAAACCTTCGTTTTTACATAATTGATTCAACCAAAAGCTTTCTTCTTTATTCATTCTAAGACGATACTGCTCAGTCCTGCTATCAATTTTCTTAGGTCTACCTCTCCTCTCACCCAACTCCAAATCATCCTTTCTCAATCTCTTTGATAATGACCTTTACGTCCTTACTGCTATAGTCATTAATGACCTCATATGTACAATCCTATGGCAACATAACGACCTGATGTTTTCCTTCCTGATTGAGTTCCTTATAAAGTTTTTCGTGAAGCCCTATAGTATCAAATCTATCTCTTTTTTTCCAGATTTAACCACAAATATCACAGCTGTTCATCTCCAAATTTTTCCAGTTCTTTTATCTTTTACGACAATACGTTCCTCAATGTGAAAATCTGACAAATCACAAATAGCAAAGATAGCTGTGAGGAAATCATTGAATCTCTGTTCCGGATCAACCTCTCTTTTACGCTCTTCTCTCATCATATTCTTGATTGCTTTATGCGCTGTCGGGTCTACATATCCAGACCCGTTCCTGCGAATATCATTATCCATTTAAATCGCCCTCCTCAACAGTTGCTCCCTCAAGCCTTATTCCACCAAACTCCCATAAATCTTTCTTGAGGTCTTCCATATCAATTTCTCCGTCCTGCCATTTTCCGTAATACTCCAGAACCTTATCTACAAATCCCGGTAACCGCTGTCGATAACTCTTCTGCCAGTAATGGTCCATGAGAACTTCCAAAGGTAATGTGAGTACCAAGGCCATAACAGTATCTACGGTCTCTTCATAAATCTCTTGTTTCGTCTCAGCAATCTTCTTTCCAATTTTTTCATTCACGATAGCGTCGAGCTGAGCCTGTGTGAGATTATATGTAGCAGTATTCGCTCTCTTTTCTTCCCGTTGAGTTCTACGTAATTCTGCTCGCTTAGACATGATGTCACCTCATTTCTTACTGTCACTCATAAACGCGTTGATTAAAATAATTGGAGCTGACAATATACATACAATCATAACGAAAATCTTTAATAAAAATCCAAGTTCGAATATACTTTCCGTAAACTGATCATCTTTCAATGCTGCGTAAGTAATGAATAAACCAACCGCCAAATAAAAAGCAATAACCATAATCAAGAAATCCATTAAATATCACCTCGTTTTTTACCAAAATATAAATATTTTTTTTGACATCTCGATAATCATTCCACGTCCCTACCCGCTTTATAACAATCTATCAAGTATGTTTTATAAACACTCTCCATACTGTCAGATGCTTTTTTTAGTGCCTCTCCCATTTTCTTGTCGTAATACGTGTTTCTAATCAGCAACTTATTTTCGATTATCCGAACGCCTATGGCATCTTCTAACAATGGATAATTTTCGCCTAAACATATAAGCATATCACCATGACCACTCTGTGAAATGCTACTAAGTTTTTCTAATAACTGATCAACCGTCATTTGCTTACTCATTAAATATCACCTGCCTTTCTATGATTAGCACGCTCTACGTCAAATCCATCTGGATAACGATTTTTGAGTTTTTCAACATTGGCTTCGAGAACGGAATCTAAATCCAAACAATAAGCTTTACATATCAGTGCAATATACCAACACACATCACCAATCTCTTTTTTAATATGATCCATGTCGAGACCTTTTTCATGAAAAATACCCTTTTTGACTAAATCAGATACTTCTCCAGCTTCACCTGTTAATCCCAATACCCCGTTAATTAAAGCCGGAATATCAATTTCCCCCAACTGCCGAGGGTCTACGTTATAAACACCAATCGGCGCATCTAATCTCTTACGCGCTTTGCCGTCAAAAGTTCTCATTGCTAAATCCTGATATTCATTTCCTGTCATTATTGTTCGTCTCCCTTTCTACTCCGCTTAATATCATACGGTTTTCTTTTAAACCAGCTCATATCGACTGTCTTCCCATAATACTCTAACTTAGCATATTGTCTTTGCTTATCACCCTTTATAGTTTTAACTGATCGTCCCGGATTGGGTGCTCTACCTCTCATTTCTGAAAAATCCTTCCTTATTATAATGTCTTAAGCAAAAACAAAAGACCCAGATTTTACTCTGAGTCCAATGTCTTGATAAAATTATTTGTATGCTATATCACTTATAACTTCTATCGCTGTGCAATAAAGCATCCCCCATAACACACTGCTAGTAGCTTTTCGAATAGCGACACCTGTTGAATCGCAATCCTTAATAGAATCACAATCTTTGCACGACATTCTCCAATACAACATTCCCAGTGCCCCGGTTCCTGCTAATACTACTGCTTTTACCTTGCCTTGATTTGTCATAATATAAATTCCTCCTTAAAATAATTTTCTCATTATAGAAGATGTTTCTTACGCGAAAAAATAATTACTTCTCCTTTTAATCTAACAACGCCGTATCAATAATCTGAAAATTAGCTCTGTGAATATAAAGAGCTTTACCATCAATCATCAATTTTGTCATTTTAGGCAAGTCTTTAGGAATTTTCCAATATACCTCATCTCCGGAATATGCTACGATAGGCTGTCCAAGCTGACTTTTAATAACCACAACTCGTGACTTACCAAAGTAATTCTTATATTTATTCACGATACCTGCTACATATGTATTATCGGAAAGCTTACCAGTCGACTGACTGTAAATATCAGCTTGTACAAAGTCTACGTCAGGCTGTAGTCCATTCTGTTCGAATATACATGTATCACCACAACTCTGAATTTCTTTGCCGTCAATATTGATCGTGATCACGGATGACATTTCGTATCCCGTAACAACAGATCCGTCGCTACTATAAGAAGTCGTCTTAACCGGATTGCCCTGAATATTGATTTTATCGCCAGTGGTAGTCATAACTTTTGAGCCATAGTTATCGTAAGTACGGATCGTATAACCATTACCTACGAGATTTCCTTTGATCTCATTAATAGCGTCATCCAGCGCCGCACAGCCGGTAACTCCGCCAATAAGGCAGAGACACAAAACCGTGAGTAAAATAAATCTGAGTTTTTTCTTCATTTCGTATCCTCCCAATCATCGATATTATCGTCGGACATCATCTCAAGCTGCCCGGTTTTACGATAGTTATCAAATATCTTTTGTTCCTCATCTGTAAGCTTATTGCCACTTTTCAATAAAGCATAACAAATTTCGCCATATGTAACTTCTGGCTTATTGCGTGCCAAAAAATGAAGTGCGTTGTGTAGAAAATCAGCACATGGATATTCTGAAAATATCCGGTCTTTCGATTTCTGTTTCATTTTTCGAAATATGTTGATCATTTTTAAATTTTCCTTTCTATTTTAATTATGTTTTCTTTCGCGCCATACTCTGAGTTGAACTGGACGAAGTGTATTCTTTCCGCCCATTTTTCGTTTGTTATTTTCTACACAACGAGCTCCAGAACCAGAATTCTTAAACCATCTAACGAATCGCCTGAATCTTCTGTAAGTGCCATTCGTTACTATTCTTCGGTTACATCTCATACACAATTCCTCCTCATTTTAATAATAAAAATTTAACCCACATCGGTAAATCAGATGTTCCAATGGTGTAGCAAAATGCGCAGGTGAAACATACCGTGAAAATAATAAACGCCACACTCCAAAAGAGATGTGACGCAGCGTTGTATTTAATCCTGGATGTTATCGCAAATCCTAAAAACGACACCGCAAATAACACTCCGAATATCAAAGCTAACATTTCGAATCCTCCTCTAAAATATGTTTCTTAATGTCTTCAGTAAGTTCTTTAGCAATGAGATCATGAACAATTTTTCCAACACTAAAATTCATAGGATCATCTTCGGCAAGTTGGGACTGAATGTAGTCCTTGGCTGAGTCTATATCGGGGCACTTTGATCTAATGATAGCTTCAGCAGTCTCCTCATCAATATCGTATGGTTCAAAATACTTTTTAAATTCGGACAGTTCCCCCTCCAAATCATTAATTCGATCTTCGATTACCCCAATATAATCTCTTATTTTTTCACCATCTTTATCGGTTAAATATTCCATCGCCGTAGATCCGATCATCCATGATAAATCATACAGTTTATCAAGAGCTTCTTTCACAGATACTTTGTCGTCATTCATTATCTGAATCCTCCTTTCCAATAATCAGCTCACTATACGGCAAGCTCTCAATCCATTTGCAAAACTCTCTCCACTCATCCAGCTTATGTCCCTTTCGCTGTCTGTAAATATTTGCTAGAACTTCATAATTCATCATAACGTTACGAGTCTGGTTATAGCTGCTCGGAAGAAGCTGAATAAGCTGCCACCAGTCATCCTTAGATTTAGTTTTTAAATAACGATTTCTCCAAAAATTAAGACCGCAAATAACCGAGTCGAATACGAGAGTTGGAACTGTATCACCTAAATGACTATCTCTCACACGAATTAAATGCTCAGTCGAAAAATCGCCCCATTCAAATTCTTTCTCAGCAATTTTATGCATCGTACTGCAAGAGTTTGCAACGGTACCCACTTTGTATGTATCAAACTCTTTCCACCAATACAACGGCGCTGTAATTTTCACATATACCGGCATCATTCGCATATACTTTCGATGCTCTGTACCGGCATCTGATAACCGCTGCATTAGAGAGTGGTCACTTTCACCTAAAACGTACTTTTGACCATTTCCGTACCATTCCGGACTAAATTTACATGCTTTCCAACATAATTTATCTTCGCATCCATATCCGCTATCTTTCTTATCCCAACTATTCATCGGATTTCGCATACCTTCAATAATAAACTCCATCTGCTCTGGACTAGCCAGAACTATGTTTGCTAATTTAATCATTTCTCTCCTTTGTCCTTTCCTACTATTTTGATTTTATATCCAAGTTCTTTTTCGATCTCAGCGATAGTCATTTCTTTAACCGGAGCGAAAGCTTTATTAAATTCGTTGATATCACACACTATGTATTCTAATTCGTGTATTCCGATATATCTAACCAAAGCACCAACAATTTCATCGATATTGTCCACATCAACTGTTTTATCAAGCAATGCCTGATCTATGTAGTTATATTCGCCGTAACAAATATGGGGATTTTTATGCTTTAAAATGCTAAGTAATTCGGGTTCAGGAACCCAATTTGTATCAACAACTCTTATCTCCAGTGTTTTGCTCATCGTTTTTCTCCCTCCCTACTACATTTTCTAATTTAATCATTTCTTTATACCCCTTTTCTTACAATATCCAGCTTTACAGCCACCGCCTATAGTAAATCCAAAATAAGATTTATGAGCTGGTTCCCAATATTTACAAGACAAACACTGCTTATTTGGCTGAATGAGATTTCCGCCTATACCTATATGACTCATTTTTCTCTCCTTTCGTAATCCTTGCATCCCTTGATTTTCTTTTTAATAACTCTACCGTATTCGACATTACACCAAATTCCTTTATAATTGATGCAGGATTTAGTTTTATGATCGGTGCAATTATGTCGACAATCATGACGCAATGATTTACTCATTTCTCTTCTCTCTCATAACTTAAAAGAGCGCCGCAATTCTGGCACTCGATTCTCTTTTTATTTCCATGCTGTATTACTTGAATCATTGTTTTTATTCATCCTTTCGATGGTAATATCCTGTTCCTTTACACTTTGCGCATTTTCTTCCCGAAGTACTTAAGCCAGTTCCACCGCACTTAGGACAAATGTCAATTTCGTCAGGTGGTATTGGTTTACCTTGATATTGTGGCATCCATTTCTTAATCATTTCACTTTTCATCCCTCCACGTAAAAATAAATCTCAATAGCCGAGTTTAATACTTCGACATTATTGCTATCCCATAAAGCCTTGCCATTCGTGATGTTAGTTACATCACCGCCACTTTTCGTAGTGAATCGTACATAATATCTAACATGTGCAGATGGAACAATTGGTGTCTTACTTCCGTCCGGATTGGTGAAAATGCGAAGATTAGACGTAACAATCTTTCCGTCTTTCTCTTTACATTTCATATTACAATTAACCCCAGCGGACATGTCTCCAAATATCCCATTCTGTACTTTAAGCTGCTTCTCAATTCCCTCCAAAGCTCTGAGAATTTTCTGATCGTGTAAATCTCTGGTTGCCATAAATAGTTTCCTCCGTAATATTGATTATTTCTTTTTAGGTTTGAAATAGATCGGTTTCTCTGAATGTTCGTTCATGGGAAAGCCTAAACATTCGTTACATGGGTCTTTCTCCTCATATGTATCTGCATCCTCACACAGAGGACAATACTTTGTAAAATTAACTTCCTTATATATGTACTCCATTTATACACCTACCCCCGATATAAGATACGCACCTGTGACGATTAATCCTACGAATACTGTAAGTCCCAGAAAAATTCCAAGTCTCTCCCTCCATGATAGATCATAACCAAGCAAAAATATGGCTCCTCCGGCTATAGCAACATATATTAAAAAATATCCCAGACATTCTTTCATGATGCTACCCTCTATTTTTCACAGTCAACTGAGAATATAATTTCAAAGCTTCTTCTCCCTGAAATGCGTTAACAATTTCGACTTGTTGTCCAACGGTCTTCCTTCCGACAATTAATACTGTATTGTCTTTACCGTTCGTTGTATCGATACTGATAATCAGGCTATCTACCATTTCAATCCTCCTTCAAAATAACTCGTCCTTCTTTAAGACTTTCTTGTACATCAATCACTCTCTGATTTGTACTGCCGGCCCAGTGATATTTGACGTCAGCGAGTTCCTGTTTAAATTCTCCATCAACCAAAACATCAACCCATCGCATTCCTGGCAGATCTTTAATCTCTTCCCACAAATATCCGGTATAAATCCAGACCGTCTTTCCCGGAATATATTGCTTGATATATTTAGCTAAATGAAAAATAGTGACACGATTCTCAGGAAGTAATGGATCTCCTCCAGAAAACGTTACGCCACTAATATGTTTTTTATACAGATGATAAAAAAGCTCCTGCTCTGCAGCATATCCAAAATAGATACCTCCATTCGGATTCCAAGTTATCGGGTTTTGGCAACCATCACAGTGATGATCACACCCTGCGACCCATAAAACTGTTCTAAGTCCATCACCATTCCGCATATCATCTGTGGTTATGTTATGATAGTTCACATGCAAACACCTCCTAAATATCCCCATTTTCTTTAACACTATAGTAAGTTTCCGAACCAATCATCATGAAATCTTTCATAGGAATGTCTATTAACTGCCCAATTTCATCAATAGTTTTTGCAGCATCGATATCTAGTTTACTAGGAGTCGGATCTCCAGATGGATGATTATGAACGACAACGAATGCTCCTGCATTAAGTATAAGAACTTTTTGAGCTATACCTCTTCTGTCAATAACACAAACGCGATTAGTTCCAATGCCCATCTCAATGAAAGATTTAAAATGCATTTTGAAATCGAAAATGAGTAAAAATACATGCTCTTCCGCATAAGTGTCCAGTTTAAGAGTTTTGCACAATTCATATACATCATCCGGTTTTTTGAATTGATGATTCGAATTGTAACTATCCATCCTTTTGGACCAAACTTTTTCGAAAGTCACCAATCCGTTTTCATCCAACCTTGTCTCATATTTTCTTGCAATCATGGTTCTCCTCCAGTCTAAACAAAATTAAAAGACCCAACGTATCTAACGCTGAGTCCTTTAACTCATTTGAAAAATTGTGTCATTACAAATTTCTTATACTTTTGTACGACCTCGTAAGCTGCATAATCTGTAGTCAATCCATTAAGCATTCTATTTGCAAAGTCAGTAAATGACACGTCAAAGTTATTGCCATCACGTCTCGTGACCTTAATAACCAGACTGTCATTCTCGTTAACCTTTACATATATAGCTCCCTGAATCTTTTCTTTAAGTTTCGCCTGTAAGTTCATACTAAATAAATATTCATAATCTGTCACAGTTTTACCCTCCTTTTCTACTAAAGGAGTTGTTTTTGACGCGGCTTTCCGAATCATTTCTTTTTCTCTCTTTCTTTTGGTTCGGCTCTGTAACAAAAACTGTTGTCTTGGATAACTACTCCGCTGTTCCATAAGCTACAATATACATTCCCTCCTGTTTTAGTCGGTTCGCCATAGCAATACTTACAATCGATGCAGTAGCATTTAGCTAATGGTGGATCGTCAAAACGATGATTTATCATGTATTCATATCGCTTAGCATATTTACATTCCGCTATAAAATCATGCAATTTTATGACTGAAATCATAATGATTCCTAAAACAAACACAATTGATACTAATACACCGAGTATGAAAAATAGATCTTTTAAATCACTTAATCCCATCCAGCAAACTTCCTTTCACTAATCCTCTTTCTTTTCCAACTATAATAATTACTATTGCCTGTAATAATTCAAAACTAATTTTCTGATTACATCGAGGTAGAACGTAATACAATCGCTTATCATTTTTTGCGGCGTCATATACTTTACGAACTAATTCTTTTTGAAAGTCCGTTAAAGAAAACTTGCAAACTTTTTCAACAAACTCAACAATATCTATATCATTTAATTCCATCCAACAAACTTCCTTTCATTAAATTTTTTCTTCTTATTTAAGGCTTTGGTTATCGCCATATCAATTCCAGATCTACTTTTTAAATGATAGAAATATAAATCATGATATGGGGTATTCAAACGATCTATCCGTCCACACGCCTGCTCTGTAACTTTATAACTGTAGTTCTGAGAGAAAAATATAATAGTATCAGTCTTAATACAATTCCATCCCTCACACCCAGCTGTATACTGAACCAAATATATCCATCGCTTGGCATCTGGCACTGGTTGATGAGCATGTCCGGACCATTCAGCAACTTCGTATCCTATATATTCGTCGTCGCTAAATAAATGCAGTAACATTTCCCGTTCGTAATCAAAATTGTAAAATATAATAGCCCTTGGGACTTTCTCTAATATCTCCATAAGAGCTACCACACGAGATTCATCAGTATTTACAATTCTTCTCAAAATATAACAAAGCTGAGAAGCCTGTTGAATAGGCTCATCTTTATATGGGTCCCATCTGTTTCTCATAACATCTTTGTATTTTGGAATATCATAAGATACGCTAATATCAATATGATGCTGAACAGTATGTCTGTGAAAATCCATATCAATAAGAATACTGTTTCGTAATCTCACTAATCTTCCGGTATTCAGATATCGGTCTATTTGCGGATATTTAGTAAATCTGGAATATACCACATGCTCTCTACAGAACTCCGTTTTGTTTTTATAGAAGCCGTTCGCCACAAACACTGGAATATAATCAGCCCAACAATCTCCAGGAGTTGCTGATAATATAATCCAGTTGTTGTTTTTAGCGATTTTCTGAAATGCTTTTACCCAAGCTCCAGATCCAGTGACCCGATCTTCGTCAAATATAAAGAATCCTCGTTGAATCTCGCTATATTTCTTTATATTATTCCAAGAATCTATCACTACAATCTGTCCTGGATATAATTCATTTTTATCTGGATGTACAGACATTCTGTAATTAGCCAATTCAAAATCCCATTCGTGAGAATCTCTTTTCATCGCTGTTGTAATAATATAAAGATTCTGAGGATTCTTCATTGGCACAAATTCCTGATTAACAAAACTGCCACCATTCTCTTTGAAATAATAATAGAGACCAGTCCTAGATTTACCAGAACCAGTCCCTCCGTTGAGAATACAGCCATTTTTCATTTTATTAACGGCTTCCATTTGATAGTCACGTAAGAAGTCTGTCAATGTGATTCCTCTTCTTTGATTGGAATAATCCATTTACCATTCTTTTTGTAGGCGTCTGGATAGCAACCGCGTTTAATATCTCTACGAACAGTATCTTTAGAAACACCGAAGTATTCCGCTATTTCTTTAACAGTAAATTCGCCATAACCAATAGAATCTCCAGAATGAGCTATGTCAATAATTTCTTTCATACATTTTTCATAATATGGCTTTGTGAACTTTTTCATCACATCGTTGTAATATCCATGGTTGTTGAAAAAATATTTCATGAATGCCATAGCAAGTCCTTTTTCTGGATCAAAACATTCATCCTTCGAACATTTTACAACTGTCTTTTCACCCCCATACCAGTACACGATAGTTGCTGGCGGATTGAATATTACTTTTTTAATGATTTTATTCAATGCGTTCTGTTTTTCATTATTCTTTCCTTTATGCAGAGCTTTGTAATTCACATTAGACATTGGGGAATAATTAGTTGGAACACCAAGAATCCCCATACGACATCTTGTGCATACTTCAGCATTGTCTTCAAAAGCACATACATATTTGAACTTACACATATTCTTTACCTCTTTTCATTTCCAGTCGCCTCTAACATAATTCCACAGTTAATAGCCTTTACAGCAATAAAAGCACTGCTGAGCTCTTTCGAGATTCGATAAGCGGTGTATCCGAAGATTCCTGCTATAATAATTCGTGTTGTATTATTCATAAATATTCTCCCGTACATAAAAATAATTAATGTCAACACTTAACACACTCGCAAGATTAGCCAAATATGATGCATTTGGTACCCTGCTTCCATTTTCCAATCGAGCAATATAAATATGTTCCTTCACAAATCTATATTTTCGCAATTTACTTATTCCTCCCCACTGAAATCTATTTCTACAAAATATTTTCCGGATTCCGGTTCATACTGCAATGGATAAACGGCATATCCTTCCTCCATAAGGTATAATAAACTATTGCCAAATTCATCTCCATGCCAAGTATCAACATCTTGCAAATCGCAGTTTTCAACATACATTAAATGATTCGCCATAACCGTTGTAAAACGATTCGTGTGACCCATATTATCAGATTCCATTTTTGAACGCAGACTATCTGAATCAAGATTTCCAATGTACAGAATTACTTTTCTATAGTTAAGATCTTCAACAAAATCATCAATATAACGTTTCATATTTTTATTCCTCCGGATGCTCTTCTTCAGCCATTCTTGCAGCAAATCTATCAATTTCCTGAGTAACTTCCATCGCCTGCAGATAAGCTGTTCTTCCTGTTTTACCGTTGACCTCCCAGTCATAAGGTCTGATATCCAAATCCACTGAACGAATATCAATATCATCGAGCATGGATACCACATCCTCATCCAATCTATTAGTGCGATCACCTGTCACAAGATAAATCTGAGGTCCGCGATCATTGAATTTAACTTTGATTGGAAGATACATGAACGGTTCTTCACCCTCTTCTCTAGGCTCTTTAATCTTCACGTTCCAACCGCGACTGATAAGTTCATCTGCCAGATCCTGAGTCGGAATAATCATAGCGAAGTTACGATCTCCTTCACGATTGAATTTGCTACCCTCTCCTCTGAAGTTTCTGTAAATAATTCTTGTGTCGTTAACCTGTAAAATATCTCTTGGTGCAAATGTAAGTTCCATAATCTTTTAATCTCCTTTAATCTTAAAATATAAAAGCCCAGCATTAGCCAGGCTTTGTTTCAATCTGTTACACATTCGAACTTATGTGTTCTTCTATTATATTTGTAAATTTTTTCTGTTAAATAATCACTACTTGGGGTTACCTCACGAAGAGTGTCCCTCAGAACGAGTTTCAAATCTTTCGGAGCAACTCCTGATCCTGTGCTATGAATCATAACTTCATGGATGCTGGTGAATACCATGTAGAAATCGGAATCCAACAATTCGGATATTTTTTCAGCTACACCAGGTAAGAAAACTGCAATTGCCCCGTTCGTTTTTCTTGTGGTGCTGAGTGTGTTTCCGCTAAACGATTTATCTAAATCGCAGATATCCTCATCATTCATAAAACTCTCACCTGCATAAGATTCATCACATAATACACCTTCCCACTTATAGATTCGTGGCGGCGTTAAATAATAAGTGTTTTTAATAGCTTCATTGAAAATATCAGTTTCGGTTTTTCTCCATTTTTCAACCATAGATTTGAGAATTTTAGTGCTAATAAGGTCTTCTCTATCGTCCACTATTGCACAAACGGTAAGAGCAATATCGCCAAGAGTTTTATGCACGACATTCTTTAACACATCAGCATTTCTGTCACAATTAAGTAACCGCACAAATAGTCTGCTTTTAGCGGTATCATAATCCATCAGTTCTTTGGTTTTAACGTATATGTTATTGTTTTTTGCATGAAGCACATCATTACTGATATAATTGATAATAGCGTTAAGCTTAGCCCCTTCATGATATGCTTTGTAAACTTCGTCTACATGCACACTGCAAACTTCGTAAGCGTCGTCATGCTCTGCGAATGTAATGTTTAATCGATCTCCTTCCTTATTCGTAAATTTGATATTCTCCAATGGAATATCCGTAATGTCATGAATACCGTTCATAAGCTGCTTGATAAATAATTCATAATTCTTATCCATAATGATTCCTCTCTTTCTGGAAAATAAGTTGGAAAGTTGTAAATATAAAACAAAAGAGCCTCAGCTATTTTAGCCAAGACTCTTAGTTTTCATTGTTTAAAGTCGATATTTGCATATCTAATTATTTTATAAAAATCTTTCAGAGATAACTGCGCTACACCGTATTCGCAATGCTCACACTTGCCATCACATCCTACACTGGCAGTTGAATTTCCAACCATGTTCGGATGACCACAATACATATCTACGGTGTATTTGACATCTCCTTCTTTATTTTTTAAATAATGTTTCATAAACATACCTCCTTAATTTTCTTCTCATTATAGGAGTTGTTTCTTACGCGAAAGGTATTTCTTCTTCATAGCCATCTGGAATATTCATGAAGTCTGGTAATGGTTTTTCTTTAGCAATATAAGGATCGTCCGATACAAACCATTCGTAATCGCCATATTTAGATATTGCCTCAATAGCATCATTAACCAATGCATCATAAAATGAGCGGTCGATAATATCGTCATTATTTCCGTTAATAATTTCAGCCCCAGCAATCTTTTTCTTTTCTCCGGTCTCTGGATCGATAACTTCTACATCTTCGTCAGCTTTCTTTAAGAACTGCTCTGATTCGAGCCAACGATAACCAGTTGTACCAGTCGCTGCGTAGAATTTACCATTCTGTTCTCTCACAAGTAATCCACCACCGCAACCAGGTTTAATCGGACAGAACTCTCCTACTTTTCCTACGAATTGTCTATTGTGACCATCGCTAATCTGCTCTTGAAGAACTGCCGCTTCTGGTTCAAAAGTAGTGTCTGAGATTTTACCTTTCTTGTAATCGGATTCCAACTTCTCCAGTTTCTTCTCGTATTCAGACACATCAGGAAGTTTTTCGTTCATGTCTAAATATAAAGCTGATTTTACAGAAAAAGTTTCTCTCATATCATTGACGGTTGTTGGTTCTTTACTGAAGCAGGTTTTGAATACATATGGAACTGCAAACTGTTTACCAGTAGCTGTCCATGGATCATTTTTATGTTTTCTGTTATCTCCCGGTGCATATCCGTAAAGATCTTCACATCCCTCTGGATCTTTGTACTTAGCGATATAAACCGCATTATTTACCAGACACATTCTGTCATATGTAGCCTCATGCTCGAATGTGTAACCATACTTCTTACCAAAGTCCATAACGAACTTAATGATTTCTGGTGTCGCATCCGGAATCTTGATTGAGTCTGTCTTTATGTGTGCAACAGTGAATCCACGCTTCTGTACCTCATGTTTAAGATCCACCATGAACAGAGCGCCTCGCTTAGCAACAATGTTATCCTTGTTTCTAACATCATGGAATGGATTAGAGAATGTCGCCGAGGTAAGACCATATACAGAGTTGATTGCAGTCTTTAATGCGTTAGCCAAATCTTTAGATGTTAACTCACCATCCTTAACCCTCTGAATATATGGTTTGAGTTTTCCGTCAAGCATTTTGTCAACTTCATCCCAAGCTTCATGCTTAATGCTTACACGTCCCTCGACAATTTCTCTATATGCTGTTGTATGTCTGACACCAAACAGACATTCAGCAATGGTACTATGAGGATGCATTGATGCAATATCGAGAAGCGCAACATTACCATACATACCTGGTTCGGCATATACATAACCGCCTTCACCAACTTCTTCTCCACGATATGTAGAAACACCATTTTCGTATTTGTATCCCGGAAAATAAGGTAAAAGAGAGCCAGCTTCTCCATGTGTCTGAGACATCATTTCCGGACAAGCTTCTTCCAGGAAATCGCGAGTCTCTTCGTCCATTTCGAATACTGGCTCTGCTAAATTACGATAATTAAACTCATTTTGAGGATTCTTATTGTTTCCAAATATAAACTTAGTTGTTAAGGTATTGGTGGTATCATTGACTGTTAAACCCGCCAGGTCAGCAAGAATCTCTCTGGCTAGCCAGTCAGACTGAAGATAATTCCATGCTGCTTCGGTGGCAAGAACATCATTATCGCAATACTCTGCTACTTTTTGCCATAACTCTTCAGGTACCGGTTTATCCCATGGAAGTCCAAGCTCCTGATGATGAATACCCATTTCTATTTCCAGTTTCTTCAGACTCTTTTTATTACCAGCTGAAGCGAAATCGTAAATATCAGTATATGAGATATTATACGCCTCACCGAACAGATATTTTCGACTTTCACCTTTGCTGCTATTTATAATCTTTTGTGACAAGTTATAAATTTCTAATGGAGTGTAACCCATCATACAAGCATAAAGCATATGGTTATCATATCGACGACAGTTAAATCCAACCAACTTAAATTTAACAAGTTCCTCAACCTGTTGTGGCGTAGGATTGATCATTCTTACAATTGGTGTTTTCTCACCCTGAACTTTCCAATTGATAAGAAATAAGTTTGGAAATACCTCGCAGTCGAAGAATATCAATGGAGAATCATCACCAGAGCCTACCGGTGGAGCAGAGTCTTCCGATTTGAAAGGCATCTTATTAACAGCCTTTATACAATACGGAGCCTGATTTGTACTCTGAGTAGCGAAAGCATAAACTGCATTCTTCATATCAGATACATCATAATGCTGACCGCTATCGTAAGCATCATCTAGTAGTTTGTTGATGAAATCAATACTACATCTGGTGCTTGGATGAATCTCTTTGTTAAGATTCTTCTTAATCATAGTGCGTAAATGCTGTTCATTTTTAAATCCTTCAATGTTTATCACTTTTTTTCCTCCTTTCAAAGGTAGTCCTGAGCTAATGTGTGCAATAGATAAATCGTTGCATAAGGTAAGCTTTCTTCTAAGTGAACTTTTTCCTGAAAACACTTTAATCTCAATATCTTTGTCATATAATCGATTGAGTTTTGTCGCATCCCCGTCATAAATATAATGAAGATGAATGCCAGCTCCACTCTTGCTCAGTTCAGCATAAGTTGGTGGAAACTTGCTTGCTGCTTCCAGATTCTTTTCGAATGATTTCTTACCGGTCTCATCCTTAATATCGAAGTCGATTACTATATGATTCTCTGGAATCTTGACATAATGAAGTTTCGATGTGTCGATATCGTTGAGTTTGGTTTTGACTTTGTCCCAAGGCTTGATGGGAGTTTCATTTTCGTTTGCGTATTGAGCAAAACACTCGGCACAGGATTCGTCGAAGGCTGACTGTATTCCCTCTCCAAAATCGATGGATTTCTGTATTTGTTGTACATCTTTCTTCTCACTCCTCATATCTTTCTCGAATTTATCAAGCCTGAATCCGGAATATACGTTCCGAACTTTAGCATTCTCGTCGAAGCCCTCCTCAAAATGCCAGAAATAATTTCGTAATTCCTCTTTGAATGCTCTCTGAGAATACGGATAAGGAACCTTAGTCTCATCACAATAAGTTTTATACATTTCCCATGCGGTTTTAAGAGTTGTACCATCGTTCTTTTTGAATACCGAGAAGGAATCAACCACAAAGTTATAGAAATCGTTGGTGGCTCCCATCATCAGAGTTGGAACGTAATCATCATATGCGTCCTTATTTTTCAAATACACCTGATGACAATGATAGGCAATACCCGGTAACTCAAAAGGAATCTTATTGATACAATCGTTGTAGTCTTTCTGATCGAGTTTTTTCCCAGAGGGCATCACGTCAATAAGTCGTCGCAATAGACCAGATTTGCTATCAGTGATTTTTACAGGTTTATTGGTACCCATGAATAAAAAAGCATTAAATTTATTTGCGTAAGTAGACTTGAATTTTTCATTCACCGTCATAAGCTCGTGGGAAACCAAACTATTCAACCGAGTGTTGTCCTCGATTCTTGATAAGTCACCATCATGTTGTATAGCAACCATTGGATTGGATTTAAACGCCTCCAACGCAAAAGAGTTACTACTGGAACCCAACGCTTTCGCATCGAATACCGAATAGTAACCCTCGAATAATCGCTGTATAATATTTAAGATAGTGGATTTACCAGTTCCTGCAGAACCATACAAAACCAAGAATTTCTGGATATATTTTGAATCCCCCTCGATGACGGAGCCAATCGCCCATTCAATCTTATGTCTTTCTTCTGGGATATACAGGGTTGAAATGAGTTTTTCGTAACCTGATATATCACATTCTCGCAAAGGATAACTGAGTTTTTTACTGGCATAATCAGTCTTTGTGGTCTCAGTATCACCAAATATAATTTTTTCATCGAGTGGGTGAAAGTTATCTCGCATTCGTTTCTGACAGTATTTATGCCACGAATCAATGGAACCTGAATCAGAATCCCACATATACTTAGTGACAAGACTGTCTGTTGCCGTTTTGCGACGTTCTTCAGTGAATTTGTATAATTCCTGATCCACCATATCGATAACGTCTTGTTCCTCTGTTGACCAAAGTCCTAAATCTTCTCGCCATACAGCATAAAAATCGCCACCTCGTATCATGAGATCCGACGATTTCTTTAATATAAATTTGGGAAATATTTCGGTTACGCCCTGCTTTACACTACGCGTCGAAATCTTCATGAAATCCATATTTTTTGTTCCTTTCTATGATATGCTGTCTAAATACCAACACAATTGGGTCCAGATATCATGTTTTCGTAAATCTTTATAACAGCCTTTTATCGTGAATAATCCGCCTTCCCCGTCTGGTTTATAGTTTCGTTTTGAAAATTTATCCATTATTTCATGGAATTTATCTCTATCAAAGCAATCATCATTCATATAGTTCAAACCTAAGCTTTTCATCATGTTCCAAAACCATTGCTTAGTACGGTTTCCATATCTTGGATCATCCATGATAGTTTCTTCGCATCGAATAGCCAAGGCTATCATCATCTCAAGCATACTGCAAGGACTATCCAAATATAATAGATCAGTCTTTGTTATCCCAGGAACCTCGTTGTAAAATCTGTAACGAAGATCTTCTCCATCGGACGCTCGACTACTATCAGCATATTTATATACGAAATCAGTGTTATGAAGATGTGCAAGTAATTTACGATATGATACTTTGTTTCCAACTTTTACGATATCAGACAGCCAATTGAAATACTTGTTTTCAACTGCATTTTTATCCATTATAAACGTCCCCATATCTTCTTGTATCTGCCAGAATTTCATAATCTGTTCTCAGTCGATCATTTCTTACAAATACGGAATCGTCCTCATATTCTCCAAAATGAGATAATGAATCCTCTCCGATTAAATCCTCAATCTGATCATCTGTCAAAGGCTCGTCATCAATATCTGTGACTACTCCATCCGCCCAATATGAAAGAGTCTCTGTATTATAATCACTGTCGCTAAATTCTTCTGGTGTAATGATATACGGCTTATCCATTTCGTCTTCCTCCTCTCTTTTTTCGTCTGTTTTAATATTTGATGAATACTGGGTATATCCGTTCTCTTCTATTATTTGATTCTGAGTTACTTCCGAATTATCTGGCTCTGTTTCACCATAATCGTATCCCTCTTCTTCATCATAGTCTTCAGGATCATAATAATTTTTCATCAATCTATAGGTGATAGCGGAGCCTAATATAGCCCCGCCCAAAAATATAAATAATCCTTTCATATTGGTTCTCCTTTAATTCATGTAATAATAACAATAATCGAACATATCTCTGTAGGGATTCCCAGACCCGATTGAATCGAGTCCAGTCATTCACATCATATCAAGGATATCTCCGTCAACATTGAAATCAAGTAAGATTGTCCTCTCGTATCCATTTACAAAAGCTCTGTTCTCAGGTCTGTGAATATTGTAGATGCCGAAATCTACCTTATATTCGTTATTTTTATCATAAACCCATCCGACCTGCTGACCAATCTTGGTCCTGTAAATTCCGAGCATATCATAAACCTCGTTTAAGAATAAGAAGCCTTTATCCCTGAGTCTATCATTAGCTGCATCCTGCTGACGACGTAAAAACATGAGATTAAATTCTGGATCTTTAGTCCATCCAATGCATCCATCTTCATAGAATTTAGCATAAGGACTATATCCAGCGATATTGTCCGGATCGATCACCTCAACTTCTTTTGTAATGGTTTTGGTTTCACCGTTTTCATCGGTAACAGTCTCTTCAACCTGCTCTCTTCGAATGTTGTATTTGAGTTCTCGATCCAGTTCCTCACCGAATCTATCGACAACTCTTCCACGATATTCCTTGAAACTCTTATCGATAGCTGTATATGCCGCAGCTAAAGCTACATTTCTCTTTCTGAGCATATTATTTGATGTAAGAATAGCACCAATAGATAATCCACCAAGAATAACGGATGGCGCATATAATTTGGCGATTTTAACTGCCGTCTGAGCATATGTGACAGTCAATTCTTTCTTGCTGTCTTCTTCAGTCTGGGTACCATTTTCGATATCCGCATGAATATCATCGATTTTCTCTTTTGCCTCCTCAGTGATATCGGAAAGTTTTGTGGTTGCTTTACAAGCCATAACAGCACTGGCAACAGCTCCAACAATACCAGTTACTACCAGAATTTCAGGGCTGTGCTTTTTTAATTTAAAGCCAACTCTGTTTACAGTTCTTCCTAATGATTCAACAATAGCTAATTTTCTCATATCAATAATTCTCCTTTTTAAATTCTTCAATTTCTTTTACAGACATACCGTCAATTCCGGCAGATTCGCCAGAATCCGTATGTTTAAAAAACTCTTTCCCCTGTGGAAACATATATCTGAACATACAGTAATTAGCTGCGTCTGCCAGATATTCAAGATTTCCGGTTTCTTCAAATTTTGCGATGCATTTTTTCAATGATCCTATCGCATCAACATTACCTGATACAAAGTTTCTTGATGCTTTGCCATATTTGTAATAGCTCTGAAGTACAAGACCTTTACGGATTTCATCGAATTTTTTACTGTATTCCGTCTTCAATAACGGTTCAAAATCAATTAAGTAACTCATAATCCTCCTTAATCTATAGACACAACTCTAGGCATTTTGATGATGTATCCATCTCTTCCATGTATAACCTGCGCATTGGAAATATTCATCCAGCCATATTTATTGTCTGTGTAATTGCATGTGACACCAGATAAATCATACATATCAGCAACTGTGACTACGTTATATGTATCCATAATTTCATCCATGCTCGCTAACACACTCTCCGCTTCGCTCCTTGTATCGTAGACCAAATCTGCAAAATCATAATTTGTTCTTGTGGAACGATTATTTTCTCTTCGTCCTGAACCGGAAGAATAGTCACGATATGAAACACGACTTGAGTTACTGCGATTTCCGCTTCTCTTATCCCCGTATAAAATCATATCGATTCCATCTTTCACGATATCAGATAAAGCTTTCTTGATCGATGGAACCAGAACATCCATAAAAATATAATTCTTTACGGAATTAGCATCTTCTGAGATAAACACATCCTTGAATTTGCTTACTTCGCTTTTCTTTTTCTTTTTAACTGTTCCTTTTACAACTTTCTCCACTTTTTTCGTAGGAACTGTGTTTGCTGCATTGGCTTTTGGCATCGGTCTTTCACTCATCTTAGTTTTCTCCTTTAATATTTATTTTTCCCGGAAGCGTAATTCTTGAATTTGCAATCCGATTATTGGCTTTCTTAAATTGATAAGCCAAATTACTCCTCGCTTTCTTTTCGGAAGGAGCGGTCGTTTCACCCTCCCAAATGTCAGCAAGAAGAGTATTAAATTCCATAACAGGTCCGCTATAGAAATATTTAGGCATACAACCACTCCTTAAAAATAAAAGAGAAGACACCTTGTTACAGATGCCCTCTCAGTAATATCACTCTTCAGTTTCTTTAGATTCTCCAGAATCCCCAGAAAGGTCTTCGAGTTCGACATAATTGTTCTCAGCAACCGCTCCATCCTCATCTTCAACGTGTCTGCTTCCAAGCGTATAAGCCGCAACCAATCCTGCTCCAACCGCAACTGCCTTTAAGACTGTTGTGACCTTAACATCTTTGATTTTGTCCTTTGCTCTGGAAACAGCTTTCTTGAATTTTGATTCTTTAGCCGGTCCCTCAATTTTAGATTCTTCGTTCTCGTCTAAAACCTCATCAAAGTTTTCTGTGTTTTTAATTTCTTCCATTTTAGTTTCCTCCTGAAATATAATATTTTTCCATTAAACACTATGTAAATAACGCGAATTAACCGAGCTTGGCAAAATCGTATCTCGGTGCTACATGATAATCTAATGTGATACACGGTCGTCCATCATCGGATATGGCTGATCCATAACTGATTTCAAGCTGGCCATCATCCAGATTCCAGCCAAGTTCATCGCTTAACGTCGTCGGCGGCAATCCTATTTCATTGTAGAAATCACCCAACGATGCATACATCTCGTAAACCATGGTCTCATTAATTGTATTTACTGCAGCTCTGATTGTCTGGATGTCGGATTCGAAATATCTTCCGGAAATGCCATCATAACAGAGCTGTTTACCAGACCCTGCGATAATCACCTGATTGTTTGATACTGGATGCTCGTCTACATGTTTCTGAGCAACTTTATCCTGAATCAGTTTCGCTTTTTCTTCGCCGATAGTTTCAATAACTTCTTTCTTGTAATCGGTCAATGCTGTCTCAGAAAGCTTATAAGCCGTTGCTATTGCGGCATTTCGTTTTGCATGAACTGAATTAGATCCAAGAAGAAAAGCAACAGACGCTGCTCCACTAATCGCTGCCGGGATATAACATTTCCAAGTTGTTTTGAATACATCCACAGGAGTGAGCTTAGTAATTTGACTGCATTCAGGCCCTGTTGATTCTTCGATTAATTTCTCATTTTGTCTATGCTTTTCTTTCTCAATCAACTCCATAGCTTTTGGTGTGGCTTTCACTGCTAACACGGTTGAAGTAATAGCACTAGCAATACCAAGTCCAATTAAAATTTCAGGACTATGCTTATCAAAACCTATTTTTACACCTTTAATAAAATTTTTGATAAATGATGTTTTCATAATATTCCCTTTCTTTATATAAAATTAAAAGAGCCCTTGTTAGGACTCCTTTTTATCTTTGCTCGAAATATATTCATCGAGTCTAGCATCAACCTGTTCCTGCATCTGCTTATCCGACGCTAAGCTGACTAAAATACCGCCAACCGCGGTGGCTACCCAGCCCACGATCTTGATAACTGTAGTTGCATTAATTTTGTTCTTCATGATTTTATCCTCCTAAAATATAATTTCTCATTAAAGTAATTGCAATTTCCGCGAATCAGTAATAATCGTCATAATTGACTCGTGGTTCGAATGGCATTTCCAAAATATAAAAGACAGTACCGTCGTCTAGTTTTGCTTTCCTGTGATTAAATTCGATCCAGAACTCTCCCTCATCCGTCGGAGCCCATCCCATTTCTTCACCGAAATCAGTTTCTTCAAGTCCAAGTAACGAATATAAATCGTTTAGTACATTCAAACCGCTCAAAATATAGTTACGGTTTACATGATACTCTGCAGCAAGTACCTGCTCTAAACTCGCTTTGAAGAATCTTTTTGAATATTCCTCGTACCATAAAACCGGCTTTCCGCTACTCTCTTCTTCGAGACTCGAATCGCAAGGCCCATCTAAATAAGACGCGTTGATGTATATATGTTTTGCCTTATCCACAGCAATTGCTTCGATGATTCTATTATCAGTTTCTTCACCATACAATTCCTTTACTTTGTTACGGTAATCCCTGTAAGATTGATCAACTATTGCGTATGCGCTTGATAGCGATGCCTGAGTACGTTGATTTAATACGTTCGAGCCAAGAATACACACAACAGTCGCTGCTCCAGTGATTATAGTTGGCAAATATACCGGAAGCACTGTTTTCACTTTTTCAATCTTTGTAAGCTCTTCCTCACCTTTGTTTAACTTTGCCGTATCTAATGCACGTACGGCTTTTGGTGTTGCATTAGCGGACGTTATCGCAGTTGCTACTACGCCAGCTACGGCTACAAAGGATAAAATAGTTGCTGAGTTACGTTTGATAAATAATCGTGCGTTCATAGTTTTCTCCTTTCGTGTGAAGTTTAAAAGTGAAAAGAAACAGTGTAAGATTTGAACTTACGACCTACATCGTTTCCAATGTTGCTCTACCCAACTGAGCTAACTGTTTCTCATTATAGAAATTGTTTTCTACGCGAATAATAAAAAGAAAGAGCCCTTGTTAGGACTCAATCTTTCTACTTTCGATCTCCAATAATTTATCAAGTTTATCCTCGATTCGATCTAACTTGTCTGCTTCCGCAAGCAATAACTCTTTAGACGTGTCAATTACTTTAAAACATTGCCGTATTCCAGAAAGATCATCTGCGGACATATTTTTAATGTGTCTCTATTGACCGTTTCTTTCATAAGTCTGTTCATAAGTTCATCCATTGACTCAATAAGATTTTTAGCTGCTTCTTTCATAGTTTTTCTCTCCTTTGAATAAATAGTTTGATTATCGTTTCTCATTATAGGAATTGTAAAATACGCGAGAAAATAAAAGAAAGAGGACAAGATATGTCCCCTCTCCAATTACCATATGTGGTTTACTCAAAATGTTTTAATACTAAATATATGAATAATCCCCCAACTACTGCAATTAAAGCTGGCATGTCTCATCCTCCTTTTCTGAGAAATCGTTCTCAAGTCTCTTTTCTTTACTAAGCTCTACGATATAAGGAGCGAGGTAAATCAGCGAAACGATGAAACATAACACCAGATATCCTTTCCAGTGTTTCTTCATCCATTTGTTACTTTCTTCACATAACTCCCGGTAATCTTTGAAAAAGCTTTTCATAGTAAAATCCTCCTTAAAATAATTTTCTCATTATAGGAAATGTTAATTACGCGAAAAGCAAGAGTCATTGCTGACCCCGCTTACTAATTACTTTTTCATGAAATGTCTTATGATCAAAGCACTTATCAATGCACATATTATTACGTCTCCAAACATCACAATGAATCCTGCTCCAACAACGAAGCCGAATGCAATTATAACTATCGCTGCCACCAATAATAATGCGATTAAAAATGTAAATAATATCATAATACAATTCCTCCTTAAAATAATTTTCTCATTATAGGAAATGTAAAATGTGCGAAAAAAGAAAGAGCCCTTGTTAGAGCTCTTTTCTCATTTCTTCGATTTTGTTAATAAATGCCATAACTTCTTGAATATTTAGTGCCGTGTTTGCAAAGCCTACCATTGATTCTTTAAAAGCGCAATTTGTATCTCTAATATAAAGAAGACACTCTTCGTCGTCCATATCCCATTGAATACCGACTTCTTGTTCATCTTTTTTATTGAGATAGACAATGTTATTTGGTAGCCTTGTGTCTATAACCTCGTAGCCTAATTCTGATATTCTTTCATCTGTTTTTGACATAAATATCACTCCTTTCATAATAGCATCTGTAATTCACGCTAAATATTTCGTCTATCAAAGCATGTTTCCCAGCGTTCTCGTTTCAATGGTTTCATCTTCAAAGCCCACATAATCTGTCGAATAGTTACCGTTGGATATAAATTATCCTCACACTCACCAGCACGATTATCAAAGAATTTTTTAAATCCTTCATTCAAATATAAAGCATCTACTAACCATGGATCTATCTCAGTCCAATAGGTCGATTTGGTTTCCGGTATTCTGCGCTGCTGAATTACTGCCAATCCTTTCTTCCCAATCAAATACAATGTGCATCTGTTGTAGACTGGGTGATTGCAAATATAAATTTTTCCATACATATGTGAATAATTCTCCGGTTTCTCAAAATGGTATCTCATAGTTTCTCCCAGGCAAAAAGAAAGAGCCCTTGTTAGGACTCGTTCCTTTAATTTGTAATACTTGTGTGTTCTTTAAGGTTTAATAATCTTCCGATTTTGCTGTCATCGTCTGTTTGTCTATAAGTAATGGTTTTGCCATTGTGCTTGATGGTAACTTCGTAATTTTCTCCATTAACTATATTATAAATAGCCTCGTCGTATTTAGATTTCATTTCATCGTATTCTTTATCTTTGAGATTTTCAACCTCATCAATATCTCTACGATATTTCGAATCCGCTTCCGCGAGTCTGTTTTCGTAATAGTTAATAGTTGTTACGAATCCACCAATACCTAATACAATAACCATGCTCATAATCATTCCGATAATAGTTTTCTTCATAGTTTTATCCTCCTTGAAATTAAGTATTTGTTTTCATTATAGAGGATGATTTTTACGCGAAAAGAAAAAGCCCATGCATTATACACGAGCTCTTTGAATGTATAAAATTATTCTGGCTTCCATGACGGATCAACTTCTTCGATTATTGCATTTCCTCTATCGATATATAATATCTCTCCGTCTTTTAAAACAAGATTTCCGGAATCTTTACAGTCTTCATCGTAGCCTGATAAATCTATGACACAATCACCAGCATCATAATTGCCACCTTTATAATCTTCATATTCAGAAGAATCTTTAAAAATGTAAAACGAAGTATAACCATCGTATCCCTTCACTGGAGTCACTTTGAAATTACCAGCTTTAATGTCTGTACCGACTGTATAAGTCCCCTCACCTATAATATTATCCCCGCCTCTATTTGCAATTTCTTCATTTATAGAATCTTTTAAAGCAACCAGATCTTCTGTGCTCATAGATGCTAAATCAATATCGGATGCCATAACGGGTGTAGCAACAAGTAGGCACGCTATGCATAGTATTCCCAAAACATTTTTTCTTTTCATTTTGAATCCTCCTTTTTATCACGTAAAACCAATTATTTCGCCGATTTATCAATATGATCGTGACAGATTAATAATGGTTTAGACAAGTCGACCTCTATCAGCTTCTTGATAATCCATACGAATATTATTAATACGAGTATCGGTATAATACATGATGTAACAACTAAAACAGCTAAAGATTCCACCAAAGTATTTAAGAAATTTTCAGCAGCATCTAATCCGCCCATCACAGTGCTTGACACAGCATCAGTTACTTTGGAAATTGCACCTTCTATAAAGTTTTTATCGTCATCCGAATCATCATTTGTTGCATCATCGGTTTTAGCCTTCGCATTTTCGGCTTCCGCTAAGGTATTATCCAGAGAAAACTCATAAGTTTCTTTTATTTCGTTTGATAAACCGACACTTATAGGAATAGCGAAAAATATGAGTGCTGCTATCAGAAGTCCATTTACACTTTTTAACAATATTTTTTTACTATGTTTTAGCAACCCAGCTCCGAACGTTCCTATTATAATCGGAAGAACGATTATGAATATCAACTTTCCAAGTAGAGTAAGTGAATATTTTTCAAAAAATAACACTACAGTTATCACCAATAACCAAGTAGTCAATGTCATTAAATGCTCGGCTATCGGTGTTCCAGTATCGCCGGGTATTGCAGTAATAGTGGCTGATATGCCTGTAGTTAAAGCCGATAATTTCAAAACGCCGGATAGCTCCTCATCAATAGAAGCTATCGTGTTTTCGTATCTTCTTGGGGTTCCGGCAGTATTCAATCCGTAATGAATTACCCCTATTATACAGACCAAACACAATATTATGACTATTAGTTGTATCGCATATTTTTTAATGTCTTTCATCTTTTGTGTATATCCTCCTTCTTTCTGAACATTATATCACTACACGTTGAAATATACAATAAAGATAAAAACGAAGACGCCAAGTAATCTCAGCGCCTTCAGGTCCGTATTTTACTTCTTCGGAAGAAGTTTGCTAATGAACTGTCGACCTAAAATTGTTGTAACAGTGCCTTCTTTCTCGAATTTGAAAGATGCTAATGTTCCCCAGATCGTAACAGCAGTAGATACAACAATGCTGCCAACCGTAATTCCATTTTGAATCATCTGATTTCTCTTGTCCTTTTCTAACTGAATATTCTTTACTTCGATATCGGCTTCTCTAGCCTTATCTTTCAAGTCATAATCGTTAGCATTTCGATCAATTGAAATCACACGATCCACCAGTTTACAAGTTGACTCCACTGCAGACTCATACTCCTTCGATCCAAGTTCCAAATCTTTCATGTTTTCGAGATTCGCCTCGACCTCTGTTCGTAATAAATCTTCCATGCTCATTTTTATAAATCCTCCTTTGAAATATAATTTACGTGTTTCATTAAAGAATCTGTTATTTTTGCGAATATTCACGATATAGAATAAGACGTTCCTTGTGTATAAGGTCCGTCTGCTCTTCAATCGGTATCCTCATATTTACTCGATAAAAACCGGTTTCCTCTTCATCATACGGCTCAATTGTGAAATATCCATTGCTGGTATGTTTGATAGAATATAACGAAGACAATACCCATCCAAGGACGATACCAATGGTAAAAATTAATAGTGTCATCATATTTGACTCCTCCTTTAAAAATAAGATTCTGAAAATCCCTACCGGGAATTTTTCACATTACAAATATAAAACCAAAAGTGGTAACCTGCGTACGGTTTTAAACTAGAATAACCGTCCCTTTATGCTAGATTAGAAAAATAAAAAGGAATAGCAAATGCCATTCCTCACAATAAAATGTGTTTTTTTTCTTCTCATTAAAGGGTATGTTTTTTACGCGAAAAGAAAAAGAGACTGAAGCCTAAGCTCCAATCTCCTCTCTTCTCTCTTCCTGATTTTTCTTTAAAACTTTTATCTCTTTTTTCAGGCATTCAATTTCATAGTTCATTTGCATAGCATAACCGAGTGCTTCTCGCATTAAGCCAATCACCTTCATGTTTCTCGGATCTGTAGTTCCGTCCTCATTCTGTGCTGCCTTAGTTGCGACAAGCATAACCTCGTTCATTCTACCTTCAAATTTCGCTCTTTTCATTTTAAATTCCTCCTTAAAATAAAGTTTTTATCTCATAATACAAGTTGTAAATCACGCGAATCTCTTGACCTATCTGTCATCGCATTATACAATGAGAAAAAAAACGGAGGTAAACCACTATGATGTCTGAAGAAGAAATTAGAAAAGAACTTGCTATGGGAAATATAGTATGTCCAGAATGCAGTGATTCCCTTATGAATTTCGAATATGATGAAAACGACAACTGCATATACATCTGTCCAAAATGTGGATACGATATTGAAGCCGAAAATTATGATTATTTTTTCGAGAGCGAATTATACAATAACGACGAATATGAAGACGAACCCGATGCAGGATGCCAAGCTTGTGGCGGTCCATATCCTCAATGCAAAACATCCTGCGACAGATTCGATGATTAAAATATCAAGAAGAGATTGATTATTACGTCAGTCTCTTTCTTTGTTTAGTATCCAGAAAAAGCGTCTGTATGCTGAATAATACACATCTTTGCAGCATGGTATATCCATTTTGACTTTAATCAGATCGTATGATAATCCCTCTGTAACACCACGAACTATGTATTGCGCCAATTCCGGTTCGGCTTTCTCAGCAGCTCTCCAGATCATATCCATACGCTCTGAATAATACGCTTTCATGATTCCTATTCTCTCAGTCGGATTAGAAATGTGTTTAGCTTTTCCGAACGTAGATAAATCCGCTGGTCTACCGAGTAAGCCATCAATAGATTCGTAAGTTTTCTTCCATATTGGATACTGAAGACAAAACTGCTTCAATTCATGATAACGATGCCTTTCTATCCAATACGGATTCTTTTCTGATAATTCTGATCTTATCATCGTCGTTCTCCTTTCCAAATATAACCAGTTTCTTCATAGAGCTTTTTCGGTGATATGTAATAGTTTATTCGACCATATTTACTACTCATCTGCGATATAGTCGTTATTACACTACCGTTTCGAGTTGCTGTTCCAATTTGTAAATATCCTGATATCAGTCCAGCTCTCACCCATGTCGCATCTTTACCGTAAATCCTAGCTGCTACTGCGACTGGCACTGAACCAGGTGCAAATATCACATCTTCCAACGTTCCCCCTCCTTTCAAAACTAATCATATCGAACTACTGCTTATTTGTTAAAACAAAGTCAGTGGATTAAATTTTCGGAGTCAAATTATGACTACGCCATCGCTTCATTGTCATTTCACAAGGATAATCTTCGAATCCTAATGTGTCAGAATCTATCAGACCTTCGATCACACCGTCGATAATTTCCGCGTCGTATTGCTTATATGGATGTACACACTCTGGGAGAAATCTATGTATAGTTTTACACTTTGGACATCTATATCTCTCCACATGAATATAACTTTTAACACCACCCTTTCCTTTAACGATTCGTGTGACCCTATCATAATGCTTCAAAACTGCGCCACATTTTTCACAAATTTTCTTGTCCATTATATCTAGCTCTCCTATAGTTAGTCCTTGTTATGATATAATAGTATTAACTATATATTCAACTGGGAAACGCTGGATGGAAGAAATTGGCAATTGACATTTAGCCCAATGCGGTATATCATTATCGACACTATAAAGAAAGGAGAAATGCTTATGTTAACAAAATGCCCTGAATGTGAACTTCAAGTAAGCGACAAAGCAAGTACTTGTCCTCACTGTGGTTATCCATTGAATGTCGAAGCCAAAAAGAAAAGGAAAAGTTCACCAAAACGTATGAAACTTCCAAACGGTTTCGGTTCTATTACCGAATTGAAAGACGGGAATCGTAGGAATAGGTTTCGAGTGAGGGTCTGTGTTGGTAAAACTCCAACCGGTAAGCCCATTTTGAAATTATTAAAACCTGTGTCAGCATTTAGTAATTACAATGAAGCGTATAAAGCCCTCGTCGAATATAACAAAAATCCATATGACTTAAATGCCGATATTACAGTGGTTCAGTTATATGAACGATGGAGCGATGAATACTTCAAAAATATTACAGATGCTTCGAAACGAACAATTACTGCAGCATGGGCTTATTGCTCATCCATCTACACGATGAGAGTGAAAGATATAAGAGCCAGACATATTAAAGGTTGTATGGACGAAGGGTATCGAATCGAAACCAGAGGTAAAAAGAAAGGCGAAAAAATATATGCTTCTGCTGAAACTAAATCTCGTATAAAATCGCTATTCAATTTACTTCTGGATTATGGTTTAGAATACGAAATCGTATCTATGAATTATGCCAGAACTTTCGACATTTCTGATGATATTGTAAAAGAAAAAGAACAAGCTAAAAAACCACATATAATATTCACAGAAGAAGAACTCAATATATTGTGGAATAATGTCGGAAAAGTTGAGTTTGTAGACTGGATATTGATTCAGTGCTATATGGGCTGGAGACCCCAGGAACTGGCTACACTAAAGCTGGATGAAATAAACATAAATGAATGGTATATGATTGCTGGTATGAAAACGGATGCCGGAAAGCAGCGAATAGTACCAATCCACGAAAAAATAAAAGGACTTGTAAAAGACAATTACGACAAAGCAAGTGAACTTGGAACCGGATACCTGTTTAACGATAAGGGTCGGACTCATTCTGGTTCGTATGTTATGACATATGATAAATATAACAAACGCTTCAAGAAAGTTATGAACGAACTAAATCTTAATCCTGAACATAGACCTCACGACCCACGAATGACATTTATAACGAGATGTAAAAAGTCAGAAGTTGATGAATATGCATTGAAAGAAATGGTTGGACATTCGATAAAAGATATAACTGAATCCACCTACACTGTCCGAGACTTGGAATGGTTAAGAAAAGACTTAGCGAAATTGCAATAAAAAGGGAGCTACTCAATGATGAATAACTCCCAATTTTTTGAATTATCTGTGGTACAAACGGTGTGGTACAAACCAGGTACAAACCTGGTACAAACAACCCCATTTTAACCACTTTTTACTACTCTGTTTGGACACGATAAATGCTTATTTTAAGCCATTTATTAGAATTTACCAGCTTTAGCAGCTTCCTCAATGGAAACAGAGAATACCGTATTTAAAGGGAATATTGGCGGTATGGTACAAATAAATGACAAACATACTGCTATTATTCCCTTTTATTTACTATTTATCGACCAAGTATTTTTGCAAGTCGTCTCTGGCTTCTTTCATGGTCTCTATCCCATTGCCAGTGATTTCATGATTAATGATTACCAGTAGACATTTTAGAATCATGCGGTTGGATTCTTCATGCTCTTTGAGACGCTTATTGTCGTTGTCGAGAAGCTCGCTGTGCCTATCAACAGTCTTTTTCAAATCATCGTTTGGTTTACGAATTTCCTTGATGATTTTAACCACACTCCATAGGCCAGCTATTAATGTACAAAGCCACATAAGCTGACCTGATGTAATAGCGAACTCAGTCATCGAGGTCCTCCTTAGAATCATCGGAATCACCTTCTACAAATGATTTGAACGCCTGATGAAAGCCTGTAGAAGCTAATCCCATTAAAGCCCCATACACGACATTTTCAATGGTCCAACCGCTGACAAAGCCATTCAGCACAGCCCCAATTACTGCTAAAATAGCCGGAATATCATCGTTTGGAATTTTGTTAAGAAATGTGGTATGTTTGATTATGTACCCTACAATAAGGCACGCCACCACTACCACTACTACAAAATATTTTGTTAATGCTGTAAAATCCATAATTATTCCTCCTTAATATTAAGAATAGATTCTATTTTAGACAGACGCTCTTCCTGTCTATCCAATTGTTCTTTTTGTAACTGAATCAATTTAAGCATTGCCGGAACAAGTTTTTTGGGGTCCCAATCAGCTACTCTTTTTTTCTCGTCATAACGAACTGCTTCTGGAAAATACTTTTCAACAAGTTCAGCATAGAAACCCGGTATAATACGTTCACAATCTTGATCCCCCTCTCGAAGATAACCTGGTTTGTATTTAAAGTAAACCGGACGCAAATTATAAAGTTTTTCTACATCCTGTTCGCCCATGAAGGAGTTGTGGATTTTAAAACGTTTTGAAGATCCGGACTTCTTAACTACAAAACAGCCTCCGTTCATAGTAGCTGCAGTCAAAACAAGATCCGTCCCAGATCCGCTCGATATGCCTTTGAATTGAACAGCTGCTGCTGCTGTTAGTTTTTTTTTAAAATATGCATTATTGGCATAATTATATGAATAAACTGTATTTGCATATATGTTATTTCCAGATAAAGCAGCATAATTCCTTGATTTTCCTGCTTCTGCAAACAGATTATCTATTCTAGTTTTTATGATACCTTTTTTTGCGTTAAGTTCTGTGTAGTATTCAGCAGATGGTGTAATTAAACCGTCTGTGGCGTTGCTGTCAGAATCTGAATCAAAATCACTAGCGTTTGCGTATAATTTCCCATTAATTCTGTCAGCAGTCCAACCGCAAAAAATACCACTATCAATATAACTGGCCTTCAAGTAGATTTTTCCGTCGCTTCCTTTATACATGAAGTCGGTATTCTGTTGCAACAAAAGCGCCCATATCTCAGCAGATGATAAATTAGAACCATCTTTACCATACGAACCTATAATGTGAGGAGTGGTAGTTTCGGTACTTCCATCAGTGTATGTGGTTTTTTGATATGTCCACAGATATCTTGAATTAGAGCTCGGTGCTGTGAAAGTTTCACTCCAACCTGAGGTGTATGTATAGATTCCATACGTACTATTGTTAGCTTGATAAAAGGTTTGTATTTTAGAAATACCTTTTCCATCTTTACCATTTGTGCCATTGGTTCCATCCTTACCATCATCACCTTTGATTTTAGCCCAAGTATAAGAACCCACAGATGTCGGGTCAGAGACATTGTAGTCAGTACAAGTCCCGATATACGCCCCAACAGTTTCACCGCTATTTGAAGTAAATGTCTTTCCTCCATCGTTGGAATACTTAACATGGAAATATGTAGTCTTACCATTTACACCATTAGTACCGGGGGTACCATTGGTTCCATCAAGGACTTCCTGAGTATGAGTTCCATTCTCGTCAACTATCGTGATTGTTGTTTTTCCATCCTTTTTCGTAACAGATACCGTTGGAGAAATTCCATCCTTACCATCATCACCTTTGATTTTAGCCCAAGTATAATCTTCTACTGAATCGGAATCTTCTTTCACAAAATCAGTATATGTTCCAAAGTAATCACCGACATCTTCTCCATTATTTGAAGTGAATGTTTTACCACCATCGTTTGAGTATTTTAAATGAAAATACGTAGTCTGTCCGTTTGTTCCGTTTGCTCCTGGTGTACCATTAGTACCGTCAAGAATTTTTTGGGTGTAAGTATGCGATCCATCTTTTGTAACAATCGTTACGACACCGTTTTCCTTGGTGACAGTGATTGTAGGAGACACTCCGTCTTTTCCTTCAATCTTAACCCAAGTGTAATCAGACACAATATTTGAATCTGCTTTTATATGGTCAGTATAAGTTCCGATATATGCTCCAGCTTTTTCGCCAGCATTATCGGTAAATGTCATTCCTCCATCGTCAGAATATTTAACATGGAAATAAGAAGTTTTACCGTCTTCTCCTTTCGGACCTGGTGTACCATTTACACCGTCAAGGACTTCCTGAGTATGAGTTCCGGTTTTATCGGTAATGGAAATTATCGTCTTGCCGTCCTTCTTTTTAACCGATACGACTGGCGATACCGCATTTTCTCCATCTTTACCATATCTTTGTTTGCATACAGTAAATCTCCTTTTAACTGTGGAATCATTGTATAAAGCAGTAAACTCGATATAACAATTATCCTCGGTTAAACCTGTTACAGTATATGTGAAAGTCTCAGCATCCCATTCTCCGATAATACCTTTTCTTAAAGTTGGCTGAATTGTAGCTTCTGCGGTGACATCATTATTTCCAGACATAATGGTTATGGTTGTCTGGCAATTCGGAAAGTCACCAACCACGTTACCATCTGAATCTGTAGCAATCCCCTGATATTCATTACTAAGCAGCATAAACACAGTGGATGCATCGGAAATTAATCCATTGATGGTCTCAGCAACATCTTTGTCACCAAGCATAAATGCGTTTGGATCAATGTAAACGTCACCAGTATTTTCATCGATCTTGAAAGTTTCTTTTCCGCTGTTATTAGTAGCCGTAAATCCTCTTGTATTAATCCATTTTGACTGAATACCGATAGCATAGAGAATATTCAGAACGGCATCTCCATTACTATCAAACCCCGCTTTCCATGTTTGTCCGCCATCCACAGATAAAAAGAAACCATCAATTCCATTTTTATAGATAATTTTTGATTCGCTTAACTTCGCCTTATCATGACGATACGCTATGATTGAACCGTCAGCAGCTTTCTCTTCTGTATAATAAAACCCTAAGGTGTTAGCTGCCAACTCATTCATTTGAGCGAGTTTTACATCATATGCATCTAATGATTGATCTACCGTCTCCCCTATCTCTTTTTTAGCGTCATCAACATCGCCAAGTCTTGCCGCTGGAGAAGACATGTTTCCGGTAACAACTGCCTCATGCCCGCCAACAACAACCATGACTCTTTCACCATCTTTGACGTTAACACTTGATGAGCAGGGCGTGAGAAGATCTGAACCGTCCAATTGAACATAGTTTTTATCGCCGTTTACTTTGATTGTTCCATAAAGCGTAGTATTTTGAGAAATGTGTCTATCGTCATTTGTCACTTTCGCAAAATCATCTATTATGACTTTTGATAATTCCACACGATCACCTCCATAGATTCTTGGTAAATATTGCCGTTTCTGTAACTTTGCATCCCGGTTTACATACAATAGATTGTTTTGTTATTTTGGCTTTTACTCCATTTATTCCTGCCCTTGAATAATTTAATCGAACACAATCGCCAAGTCTCACGGGACAATAACCATGAGCAAAAGTTACAGTGTACTCAATTGATGACAATTGATTAAGAAGATTCTTCGCGTAAATCTCTATCTGACCTTCTGTTGGTTCGCCGGCAAATTCAGGATTGGTGACTCTGTGCGTTATTTCTCGTCCTCTATTTACTGTTGATACAGGACTATTTGGATTGTCATTTACGACCCTTGTATAATAATTTTCTGTAGCACCTGAATATGAAACCTCAACGACATTCGGGATTCCATACATATCCCTATTTGTGCTAAGATCTGGATAAAGAATGGAACTATTATCGTCATTAAATTCCCATACCGGTTGTAAGCAATCGACGTCCTGATTAGGCATAAAAATAACACGACCTAATTCATCAAGACCAAAATGGTATTTAGCATTCGCCATCAGGTCATTGATGAATGTAAGCCATGTATCGTCCGTGTTAGCCACAAAATCAGAATATAATTTTTCATCTATTGATGTTTGAACAACAGGTGCTCTAACTCGTTCTCTGGTGAGTCTGTATGCATAGTCCATAATATTAGAATCTTTCATTATCGAATATCCCAGTGGCGGCAAATTCTCTTTTAGTTCTAATAAAGGTGTATATGCATCGATTGGAACCTTTGTATACTTGCCATCGAACTCTGTTTTCTGAGTCTGAACGAGAAAAGCTCCCATAGGGAACCTTTCTGTAATTCCATTTTGACGAGTAACAAGATAGGGTCTGATATAACATTCCCCAACTGAATCGCTTATATTAAATGTTGCAGAACCGAGCGTTTCAGCCTCCAAATCTCCATCAATTGCACCGTCAAGTATATTGTTGAGTTTCTTTTGGTCACGCCAAGTACCAGGGTCTACAATATAATATTCAAAAGATTGTTCCATTGATTTGGTCCAATCTGGCATATTAAATCCCTCCCTCAACTCTAGTTACTTTTATTGTAACTGGAACTACCCCATTTTGATGCTTTTTACTTACTGACACATTAACATGAGCCCAATAACCGCTTCCGCTTGATTCTCTGACATACACATCTCCTTGATACGCAGCCAATCTTCTCAAAGCATAAAGAGTCTCTACATCTCTACGCGGAACATCAGTATTCCAACTTGCAGTTTGTCCGACCTGAGTCCCATAGTAGCTCACTGGATGTTTTCGACCTATGTATTCGACAAGTGATACATCTGAATCGCTATCGTCTGACACGTCTACATTATATGGTAGCCTCACCATTGAACCAGACCAAGGACGTTCAGCATACGTGTCATTTTCATTTATTTCAGATGTGATATAGTTCTGCCACTGCTCTTCCCACTGGATGATAATTCCAGATTCGTTGATGGGATAGCCCGGCATATCGTAATAACTGATAGCCCCAGTTGATTTAGATTTAGCCACAACACGATATCGTCCGAAATCCAACGCAGGGTGTGGATCAGTAACAAACCGGTTCGATGAATTTTCAAGGTCGGATGCAATTTCAACAAACTCTCCATCAAATTGTCTTCTATATACGGCAAGAGTAACGTCGCTCACAGGATTATTATTTTCATCAAGGCAATATGGTCTGATAAGAAATGAATATGTCTCTGGACTGTATGCCATCTCAGCATTAACCGAATAGGTCATTTCGGTCCACGCTACTGTGAAATCTTCATTTCTCTCTGCCGATAATCCTGAATCCATGGCAACCGAACAGATAACTCGATAACTAACATTATTCTGGAGATCAATGTTCCCAGCATGTAATTCAAGTAACAGTTCTCCGCTAGTGTCATAATATCGTGAAAATATCTCCTGACCTTTAGCGACAACGATCGCCATACCAGTTTCGTCAACCGTATTATATCCTTCCAAAGCCACTACTGATACGTGGTATCCAAGAACTTTCTGAGTGCTCGGACCACCTATTCCTTTAATATAGAAAGGAAATGACGTAATAGTAGAAATATCACTTCCGGAAGAATCTGTCACATTGAGTTGTAACGTGGCGGGCGCATAAATGTTTACAACTCTCTGGACAGACCATTCTCCGTAATTTCCAGTAATGCCCATAGTTCGAACACGCCATTTTAGAGTGGTTCCTTCACTCCATTTTGACGTATTTATCTTCTTACTTTTAGTCTTATCTTTGTCGTCGCCTGTTGCTGTATTCACGATGGTTTCAGTTGTGATAGTTCCATCGACATTCAACTCAAGTTCCGCCTGCTTCTCCGAAGAGCCATCTGTAGCATTGTGTACCCAATAAAGAACAAGCTCCTCACCAACTATAGCCGTCGTAGTCGATGACCATGTTGTCGGAGCTGTTGGATCTTTACCAAGGGTTATTGATTTGATACTGCTCCAAGGAGAATTTCCTTGATCATTTGTAGCTCTGACTCTGAAGAAATATGTCTGTCCTAACTCAAGACCAGTTACTTCAGCATGACTGATATTCGACGGAACGGTTTGGCTTTTGACTTCGTTAGGGTTACTGTCAAAATATCCCTGTCTCGTAGTATATTGAATTTCATACCCCGTACAATTTTTAACACCAGTCCAATCGACCAGTACACCTGTTTCTGAAAAAGCTTCGAGACGAGTAATCTCACCAACTCCAGTCGGAACAGTACCTTCATTTCCGGAATATTCAGACCAGTCGCTATGCTGGTTGCCCTTCCACGCTCGGCATTTAACCTTGTATTTTCCTCCAGCATCAATGGTACAAGTCATTGACGCGGCGTTTTTGTTAACTTTTGTTTTTACAGAATAATATTTAGTTTTATCATCCCGTACAACATACCATTCGATTTGTTCTGTATCAGAATTAACATTAGCAAGTGATGCCGTAAGTTTATATTTATTACTAATTGTGACTGACGGAGCCGACGGAACAGTTGGTGGATTATTTTTGAAACTATATTCTCTTAAAGTTGTCCACTTGGCTGTCCAATATGCTGCAGTATAATTTCCAATCTTACGACTGTCGGCTATAGGAAGTATTTTTACTTTTACTTTTGTCGCATTGGATGGTGCGTTATATGAAGAATATTTATTTGTTATTCTGGCATCGCTTCCAACAAAGGATGTTCCTTGCCCGGTAAAATAATACCAAACAACACGAAATTCTTTTGTGTGTAGCTGATTCCACGTCCATTTTATAAATACGTTTCGAGTTGTACCTTTCTCAAGCCCAAATTCAGTGATTTGAACTTGGGCGCTGAGATTGGTTGTATATTCAGAGCCATCAGTAAAAACATCATTTAGTGAAGATGAACCAGATGTGCCGTCTGAAAACTGAGACATGACTATCTCCTCCTCTCTATCTTAGCTGCTCTTACCAATGTTTCGATAGCTTCTGAAACAGCACTTCCATTATCATAAGTAATTCCAGAAATGTTATTATAAGTATTCCCAGTATTACCAATACTCTTTTTAAGTCCATTAATGGCATTTACCACATCTTCGTTATTTCCATTTTGACGATTATCCATCATTCCAGAAATAGCTCGGATGTTTGTCATTGGCGTTACTGACGGATTATTGAACATACTTGTGATTCTGGCAGCTCCGGTTTGAATATCGGTTAAATCAACTACCGGCGTGATTACAGGAGCTACATCAACTGTGGAATCAAATATATCTTCAGCTGACTGCATAGCTTCAGATACGGAGTCCACTATACCGGTACCAAGTTTCTTACCGGTACTGAATACTTTTGTGGCAATATCACGGCAACCATTTATCATACCCTCGCCAAGCCAAATACCGGATTGATATGTAGCTTTGGATGGTGAATGTGATTGCTGACCGGCACGCTCGCCTCTGACCGCAGCTTGTCCTAAAGCAAAGCCAGCGTTATAAGCCGACTGTTGCATTGATAACACACCGTAGACTAAACCTAAACCGAGATTTCTTCCGTTATTATTCATATAAGAATACGCCGGATTAAGAGCTCCGTTTGCAGATGCTATAGCAACCTGAGAAGCAATATTCTTAACATGTTCTTTCTGAGCCGCCATTCCAACGGCAAGCATACTGATCAACGCCACGCCCGTTTTCTTGAAGTTTTCGTTTCTATTGGTGATTGTTTTCTGCACATCGTTAACTATATTGCTCATTGCTGATATAGCTTTAGACCTTCTCATGGTCATTCCGCTGCTCAATGCCTCGACAATACTTAAACCATTCGTCGAAAATGTTTTAGCCGATTCGTTTAGCGTATTCTTAATACTACCGAGTTCAACTTCACCAAGTTTACTCACAGCCTCTTTAAAACTCGTGATGCCGGTCGTATTAATATCTTTCAGACTTGAAATGAATGTTTTTAATCTGAATCCTATCGAAATAGAATTGGATATGCTATCCATATTGGTATTAGATACATCATCACTGTAATCTTTTATCGTTTCACCGATATCCTCGAAATCCTTGAACGTCTTAATTCCGCTTTCGATATTGGATGAGTTGCCGTATATACTATTGGCCAGTGATACCATTCGTTTAGCTTGAGATACTGATGCGCTAACTTTAGTAAAGTCTATGTCTGCAACATTAGCATTGTAAACAAGCAACCCCTGACCAAAGGCACTGATATCACTACCAAAATCATCAAGCTGCATAACTCCGTCGAACCATTCGTCTTTCGGTAATGCTTTCTGCAGTTCGGTCATCATAGTACCTATGTTTTTAGCATTGGATACAGCTTCTGTATCAATTGCGTTTTCACCCGTAATAGCTTTAGACATAGCACTTATAGCTTCGCCGAATTTATGTGCCTGCTCTCCAAATTTTCCGAGATTCTTATTTTCCGTAAATAAACTAAGAATCGCTCCCGGATCTTTTGGTAAATTATCTTTTAATGCTGACAGTAAATTACCAGCATTTACAGCGTTTTGTGTAGCATTCACATCAATTGCATTTTCGCCTGTGATAGCCTTCGACATGGCACTAAGAGCTTTGCCAAATGCTTCTGCCTGTTTACCAAATTCACCAAGATCCTTGCTGAATACAAATTTTTCAAGAATATCTCCAGGATGCGGTGGAATGTCATTAGCTAATGCAGATAACATTTTACCGGCTTTCGTCACACCTTTAACAGCATCTGTATCAATTGCATTCTCACCAGACACTGCTTTAGACATTGCGCTCATTGCTTTGCCAAATGTTTCTACCTGTTTACCAAATTCACCAAGATTCTGGCTAAATACAAACTTTTTAAGGATATCACCGGGTTGAGGCGGAATGTCATTAGCTAATGCGGCAAGCAGCTGACCAACTTTCGTCACACCTTTAACAGCATCTGTATCAATTGCATTTTCGCCTGTTAAAGAATCCGATAATGCGTGCATGGCTTTACCGAAAGATTTCGCCTGTTCACCAAAATTATCGAGACCGGTATTAAAACCAAGTTTATTGGCAATCCCATCAAGAATGTTTGATGTAGATAAACTTAAAATAGCTCCAGCAGCATCGGCAAATACCTCAACGCCAGTTTTTACAGAATTATCCATTCCGGAAAATGCTTTAAGAAATTCTGCTATATTTTTACCAACTTCTGGTAAATCTTTCGTAGCTCCAACAGCAATTCCATCAAGTACACCGCCAACAAGACTTCCTACAAATTCGCCTATGCCAGTTCCTATTTTGACCAGAATCTTTATGCCACCGTCAAGAAACTCTTCAACGCCTGGAATAAGATCTATAACGCCTGCTACAGCTACTATAACTGCACTCAAAGCGGTAATTATCCCTACAAATGCTGCAATGTATAATGAAGCACTTGGCGGTATCGGAGGTATCTTACTCGCTATCAATGCCGCAGCGCATATAGCATTTAACATAATTGATAAAGCTATAACATTAGGGATGCTTGCGGATATATCGAGCTTATCCATTATGCCGAGTATGACAGCTACTCCAGCCAATACACCTGTCATTATCCCAACGGCAATTAATGCACTTTTATCGACGCTTTCAATCTTGCCTAACACTGCGGTTGCAGCTGCTAAACCAAGCATCATTGCCGATAGAGCTGTAGCATTGGATGCTGACACATTGAAATTGTATTTGCTCATCAACACAAGTAACCCGCCGAGCGCTGCCACAACAGCAGTCATGACAACTATGGTTTTTATGGATGTTGTGGCTACGGAAGAAGCTTTTTCAACCACAGCAAACATCCCCATCATGGTTGATATAGCTAATGTGGCACTTACCAGTTTTTCCGTTTTCACAAAAGAAAGTGCGACCACAGATGCCGCCATAACACCAATTGCGATTGCCATTCCGGTCAGACTCTTACTGACATCGTTCGCTCCTCGCAACTGACGAACCATGACCGCCATCATTCCACATAGCAATGCAATAGCAGTCTCGCCTTTCGCAAGATTCTTAATACTCAACATACCGAGAAGAACGGAAACGCCCGCCAAAATACCAACCGCTACTGATATAGATAATATAGAAGCAGCTACTTTTGCGGTTTGCTGATCGCTTGCTATTGTGGTAACTTTTACAAGAGCATACACAAAAGCTGTGAATGCAGCTACAAAAACACCACCTTTGATCATCTCACCAACTGATAGATAAGACACCAACTTCACTACTCCAGCCATGAGTGCCATTGATATGGATACAGATAATAATAATCTGGTTAAACCCTTCATGACTTGTCCATCGTCAGATTTGCTTATGAGTTTGAGAATTTCAATAAATGCTAAAAACGATCCGGCAAAAACCGCGCCTTTAGCAATTTCACCAATGGACAGATATCCGATTAGCTTGGTTACACCAACCAGCATACCCATAGCAATAACAAGAGATTTCAGACCGTCACCAAGATTGGCAACACCTTCCCCACATTTGGCTCCTATTAATCCCATTATCAAAACAAATGTCGAAAAACCAGTAGCAAAAGCAACCCCTCTGAGTATTTCCTCAGCTGAAAGCATCCCGATTATTTTCACGACACCGGCCATAAGTAACATAGCCGTAGCCATATTTTTCATCATTTTGCCGAGCTTATCTATATTCTTAGAACTTTCATCTTTGACAAAAATACCGAAAGTAGCTATTATGACAGCCAGAGAAGTAACAATTCCAGCTAAGCCAGCAAAACCATGCTCCATGTCTTTTAAATCCATACTGCCAAGTATTTTGACAGTGGTGCCGATAAGCAATATTGCAGTTCCGATAGAAGTGATTCCGGCTTTTAATCCGTCAATCTTGATACCATGTCTATCTATAGTTGCTGATGCTGCCGTTATTTTACTCATGGCAACTGCGATTCCAACAAGCACACCAGCGATAACTGCTGTAGCCAATCCACCTTGAGCAAGTGTTTTGGTATCGAGTTTTCCAAGAATATAAATGGAACCAGCCACGATAACCAGTGATGTGACAAACTGCTTTATGCCATCCATCTTTGTTTTAAAGGCATTGGCTTTAATGTTCTTAGAAACACTTGCTTCGATATCGGCAAGTCCGTCTATCACAGAGGCGATAGCTTCAAACGGTGACGCAAACTTAGATGCAACATCCATTAATTTATTTACACCGTAAACGAGTCCTCCGATAGAACTAACTGCTATAACACTACCCCAATCTATGTCAACATTGCTAAGGGCATCGAGCATATTTCCACCAAGACCTTTCAGATAGTCTATAACATCTGAAGCCTTATTCTTGAGACCGTTAAGTAAACCTTCTATGGTCCACTCACCAATTTTGAAAGTCTCTTTGGATGGTGAATTGATATCAAGAACTTCCTTGATAGAATCGAGGATTGCCTTTCCAATAGAAATTAAAATATCAGGAACTGCCGTAATACCTTCGTTGAGTCCCTTTTTAAGACCATCGATAATGGTTTTACCTATTTTATTTCCATTTACTTTTTTAGCAAGGTCATCCCACGCTTTATCGAAATCAAAATTCTCTATGTCGTTAAATATATCGGTTACAAATTTTGTAATATCAATATTCTTAAAACTGTTAAAGAATTTGTTAAACTGAGGTATCTTATTAAGATATTCGTACAGCTCTTTGATTTTATCGATCAGGAACTTGATTCCTTCTCCAGCTTTCTCAGCAACTGCCTCAAACGGATCGACAACTTTAAGCCATTTGTCAAACTGAACCAATAAATCCCCAAGGTTGGCGGTGAGATCAAGCGTGTCCATTCCGAACGCACTGAGTATCGCATTAAGTGCTTTGAGACCGAATTTCAATGCCCCACCGACAGTCATTTTGATTATATCAAGGACTGCGGCCAAGCCAGCCATTGTACGACGAAGCTCCTCGCCATGATCTTCAGTAAACACCGCTAATTGAGCAGTTTTGTTATAAATCGCATAAAGGATATTATAGAGAGTATAAGCTGATGGAGGATTAAATACATCATTCCATCCTTTCTTCAGCTCAGAAAAAAGATTAAAAATGCTTTTTCCAATATTCTCGAACGAGCCAAATAATAAATCACGACCACTCATCTGACTCATGGTATTTATGAGATCCTGTATCGGAACGCCGGTTTTCTCAGATTGTTCCTGTAATCCTCGTAATGCGTTAATCTGTCCTTTTGTGAATCCAGCTTCTTTTAACTGTGCGTCAGACATTTGAACCAACTGAGCAATAGTTTCAGCCTGAGTTTTCTGCAGATCTTCCTGTGATCCACCAAGCTCTTCGTTATATCTGAAAGAACAACCGAGCTGCTCATTAACCATATTCTGAACACGAGCCCAGTTATACCCTTGCTCAGCCAGTTTATCGAATCGTGGCTGTCCATTCCCATAATCACCACGAATAACATTGTTGACTATTTCCTGAAGTCCGGAAGCCTTGTCAGTAACTTCATTAATGGATTTGAGCAAACCGGAATATGGATTATCCATAACTTTCTTCACAAGTTTGTTACGAGCATCCGATGATTTATTGATAAGATTGCTTAAAACGTCACTTACTTTGGTCCATATTTCCTTAGCATCCTCGAAATCACCGATTATAAGCTGCCATGTTTTAGTCCATCCTGAGCCAAGCGCTTCCTTTAAAGTATCGATAAGCTGAGTGAAAGTTTTAACCTTAGTGGCGGCATTTCCTGCTGTTTTTGCCATATCCGCCATCTCTTTTGCCTGCTCCTGGGTATATCCCTGATCTACAAACTTTTTGACAGCTGCATTATATTCTTCCTGAGTATCAGCAGCCGTTGCAAACTGATCAAGTGTCTGAGTTAAGACGTCTGTTGTAAGCCAGCCTTTTTCAAGGGAATTTCGGAATGAACCAGTTGCTTCGATATATTCTTTTGCTCCGGTACCAAGATGTTCCGATGTTCTGATTAAAGCATCCTGAAATACCTGTCCACCCATACCAGCATTAACGACTGAGTTCCAGTCCATAAGCTGAACTTTACCTGCGGCCAGAGCCTGTGATAACTGATACATCGCTGTAGATGCCTGCTGAGACGTTGAACCTGATACTGCAGCCAAGTTCGCAATACCTTTAATTGCTGATACTGACGCATCCAGCTTGACACCAGCAGCCGTAAAAGTACCGATGTTACGAGTCATCTCTGTGAAGTTATAAATGGTTTTATCGGCATATGTATTAAGCTCATCAAGTGCTTTATTGACATCTTTGACTGTGGTACCCTCTTTCTGGGTGTTTGCTAAGATAGTCTGAACCGCATTCATCTGAGTCTCATACTCTGTGAAACCATCTTTAATCGGATCGATGGTTAACGCATCAGCAATACTTTTTCCAACCTGCATGGCTGTCGTAGTGATGTTAGACAATGCAGTCATGGCTATAATTTCCATGGCAGAGAATTTCATTTTGATAGTATCGACACCTCTGCCTAATCCAGACATATCAACCTGTTTTGCAGATTTCTCGATATCATCAAGACCTTTTGAAGCTCCGGAGAATTTCAGCTTCTCTTTGAGTTTATCAAGAGTCGACATGGTAGTTTTAACATTACGCTCAAACTGCGCATTATCGAACCGCATTTCAACGACTCTGCTATCAACTACTTTACTCATTTCTTAACAACCTCCTCCCAAGCCTCTTTTGCTATTTTGTCAAAAATAGGCTGAATAGCAGGATTGATATAATCTCTTCCTTCTACCCAGCCTCCAGTACCAGTTGCATGACCTGTCTGTAAGATTATTGCAATCGGTATACCTCTCTGAACATTTGTATTGTGAAATTCTATAGATACGCCCCCATTTTGACGGACAATCTCGTATGTCCACGATGCTGCTGTTTTACCGGTATCAACCGGGGTTGCAGACGAAAGAGCAGCAACTCCAGCACGACCGTACTTGTTTAAAATTCCAAGATTAACCGTTTCTTTAGCTCTCTCAAGGAATCCTGACAGATTAGAGAAATCGCCCTTTTGTCTGAAAGTTATCATATCAACACCTCATCGTTTCTTAATATCACTTGCTTCAACAAAACCAAAGTATTTGCCTGCAATTCTGACATAATACCATTTGCTTCCGGATGTATCTTTCTGTGTGTAATCCATGACATCAACCAAATTGGTTTTTGCAAGATATGGATACTTCTTGATTGTCGGATACTCGTCTCCGGCCCATGTTCGTACGTCGGTCTCTTTAACTTTAACTTCACCAACGAATAATCTCTTTTTCTTATTCTGCTTACTTGCGATGGTCTGTGGTTTCACTGGTTCAGATTCCTGAAGATAAGCTGTCCAAGCCCAACCGATACCGATATTTGTCACTTTCACTTTCGTCCATTTACCAGATACAGTTCCATCGATTTCAACTCTATCACCAGCGTTGATTTGCCCTAATACATATCCATTAGGACTTTCTCGAATGTAGAGATCGTCAACTGTTGAAATTCTGGTTCCAGTAGCAACCCATTTCTCAGCAGAAGTTTCTTCACCCCAGTTGATCCATACATAACCAGTGATAGAAGAATCGTTAATTGGATATCTCTTGTTTCGGACAGCTCCTCCATTAGCAACTACTCCTGGAACGGAGGATGTATTTCCTTCGTTGGTGTATACGTAATTTTCATCGTAGCTATTAACAGAACCAATATGTGCTCCACGTCTAAATATAACAAGAGCGCCTTTCTTCGGTTTTGTATGCCATGTTCCATTTTCCTTTGCATGATTCATTACTGATGTACAGTTGTAGAATCCGCCGCCCATAATTTTAAGAGCCTTTGTGATTCCTAACACCTGAACAAGCTCCCAGAATTTATACTCAGCACACCATGGTTGTCCCTGACATCCGGGCTGGCCAAGACGATTTACGTCTCTGGCAAACTTGGTATAATTGTTATAGCCAGCGTTTTTCTGGAAATCGTCGAGATATTCCGCTGTACGTTTCTCAAGATAAGGTTTATCTCCGCCATTATTAGCATAGTAATGACCAAGGTTTATAAACTCCTGTAATTTGCTCACTTTGATTTCCTCCATTTTGACTGGCTTAGACTCTTCTTTAGTGTAGTCTTTATAAAACACACTTCTGTCAACAACTGTCAGAACTCCCGGTATTTTGGCATTGGAACTGTATTGCCATCCAACACCATAGCTCGGTCTCAATCTTTCCTGAAGTGTTCCATCGTCATGTGTCGGATAACTTGCAATCCAAAAGTCATATTTCTGTTTAAGATCATTTCCAATAACAGACTCATACCACTGTTTAGCATTGCAGTAAATTCCAGTTTTATATCCGGCATCAGTTATCACTTTGATAAAAGCCTCAGCAAGCATTGAAATCTTCTTAGTTCCAAGTTCTTTCTGTTTATCCCATTCGAGATCCAACCATACAGGGAGATTTAACTTCCTGCCGTTCAACGTAGAAAGAACTTTTCGAGCTTCTTCCTGGATTTCAGACACATTAAGAGCATAGCTGTATTTATAAACACCAACCGGTATATGATTGTCAATGCATCCCTTGTAGTTTCGTTCAAAGGAACTATCTGCTGCATTACCTTTTTCAGTAATACGTAAGATTGCAAAATCCATACCATATGCCGCTACCGTCCCCCAGTCGATAGTTCCGTTATATGCTGATACGTCAATTCCTTTTAACATGTAATTACCCCTTCGAGCGGAATTTTGCTCGGTTTGCTTCATTTATAGATTTATACTGTCGCATTATTTCTGACTGACTCATCTTCTTGCCAGAGCCTCTTTTTACATTGCATACTCTTATAAGTGTGAGTAATCTGTTTAAATGCCACTTTTCGCATTCCATTGGAATACCATTATCGAACATCCAGAAATATATGAGTTCCGATGATATGTTTTCAGTCCGAGTTGAATTATCGTTCTGATTTTTACCAAAGGTAGTTGCAGTCATTGGATCATTAATATATTCCGTTATTCTATTTATCAAATCCTGATGGTGAATCAAACGATCGTAAACTTCCGGTTCAACATTTTTAGTAATTGTCATACATTGTATGTAGCTCACTATTTCATCGATTGTATGATTCTCAACCGGAAAGTATCGTTTCTTCCATAAGGATTCCCATTTTGACAGAGAGACAAGAGAATGCTCAAGCATAATGGTTTTTGGCTTGTTGAGTTCTTCGTATATAAACTCCCCTTTTATTTCATCCCATCCCTCATTAATATCGCTCGGAACCACGAGTTCTAGCATCTCTTATCCTCCATATTTTTCGTATTTATTACGCCGGCAGTTCCGGTGTATCAACTACTTCTCTGTATTTAGCAGGAATAATTCCTTTGATAAACTCAGCTGCTTTTTCAGCATCCTGGGACAGTTCCATGTACAAAACATTGTATGCTTCAGTCTGAGAGAACTCTGTCGACAGCTCGTCAGACTTAATGAATCGCCTTCCATCTGGAGACTTCTGACCATAAGATTTAAGAATAATCTGTTTGAATAATTTGGCGATTGTAGGAATATCCTGAGCTTTGATAATTGCCTGAAGCATAGTGTCTAAACCACCTGTAACTTCGAGCTGCATCTCAGCAAGTTCAGTTTCAGTAAGATTGAAGTAGAAATCTTCTTCTCTTTTTGTTCCGTTGTAATCTTCATATGGAATTGTCTTTTTTAACATAGTCGTTTTCTCCTTTTTTTTTTTAATTAAAAAAGAAAAGCCCCAGCTGAATACACAGTTAGAGCTTTTCGTTATATTGTTATTTATTTATGATACAGCTGCCTGAATAAGAGCTTTGAACTCGTCTGGGGTTGGCAGTTTAGGAGCCGCAGATTCATCACCATACAATGCGGTCTCGACGGCTTTCATCTGTTCTTTAGAAAGTTTTGTAGAATCAAATAAAAGCGTAGCCGTAGGTTTGAATCCTGTTACATCAACTGGTGTAGTTGAGAGGTCAAAGCTCATCTCTGCTGCTGACGGACTATCATTCACTGTTTCATAATCTTTTGGACTTGCTGCTGCGTTGCATCCATACACAACATGAATCTGATATCCATACTTTGTATTCTTGGTATCATTACCGATAATTGTCTGATAAGAGAAGCCGAACATCTGATGATCCTGCTGACCTACAGACATACCAGCTACTACCTCTTCTTCACCAATACATTTCTTAAATTCGTCAGGATACATATATGCGGAAATCGTAGCAGCGAATGTTTCCACAGACAGAATATTCAGGTATTTACCATTATCAGCCCATAAAGCTGTAGGCTCAGCGCCTGATGGATTTTCCGATACTTTTGTTAAACCATTCCAAGCAACACCGGCACCGTATTTATCTTCTGTATACGGAAACAGAACTCCTTTACTAACGCCGGTTGAGTATAAACGTTCACCAGTCTGGTCCCATGTAAGTTTAGGCATTTATTAATCCTCCTTAAAAATATAAAACGAGCGTATCGTGATATAAGTTATCTGATTTATAGCTTGTCCCGAATGAGCAGTATGGTAATTCCAGCAACTTCTCAATGACAGGCTCGTCAGGTTTTCTTGATATCACAATTAGCTCGTATCGTTTGTGTTTCAGATATGCTGTATTATCAGCACGTTCTGAATCTATCCTACTTCTGGAATACCTTATTGCGGGATATTCCATTTTGACCGATTCGGGGGACTGATAGTAAACATGTCTGCACCCAAGCAACTCTTCAAGTTTGCTCTGTAGTTCCAGTCGTGTCCCCATTCCAGACACCTCCTATAGTCAAGATTAATCTTGGATACTGAACCTCAACTTCTGAGATTTTCCACTTAGTACCCATAATTTCAGCATAAGCCATGTAAGAACAATTTTCGATAGCAAATGGATCGGCTAAAATACTAACCACATTCGCGAGTAAGATATTGTCATTAATACTGCCAGATGTCTGTCTTTTTCTGCGATCATAGGTCATATCACCATAATATTCGCGTTCGAGAATTGTATCATCCCATAACCCAGGCTCCGTCTCCGTCTCGTTGGTGACAGCATAGCCGATTTTACCAAACCATTTACTCATCTAATTGTCCTCCCAGAATCACTCTGCCTTAACTGTGGCGAGTTTAGCAGCTGTAGGTGTAGTATCAGTTGTGGCATATGTAACAGTAACAACTTTTGAAGCTACTTTACAGCTAATCGGACGATAAACTACACCTGCAGCATCGATCACTACCATTCCTTTATAGAAAGCGTCTTCCAGTTCATCTGGAGTCAGCTTTGTTTTAAAGGTGGATTCTGCATATGCTACACCATCCGCTTTGGCATACACTTTTCTTACCGCGATATTTTTATCGCCAGCGTTCATGTACATTACTTCCATGTTCTTAATCTCCTTATTCTTCATAGATAATATCAAGCCCATAAGCTACTGCTGCGTCATGTTCTATTTTACATCCTCTGGCATTTTCCCAGCCTTTGCAGAAATAAGCGGCATGACACAAGCTCATGTTCTCTAATGATTTGGCAAGAAAACATAACGGAATTTGAACAACACCTCGTTCTTCCATATTTTCTTTGCTGTACCATTCATCTGTAAAAAGGGTATTTACAATTTCATATCCTTTTTCTTCTAAAACCTTGACTGCTTTTTCTCTGGTTGCAATAATTTCAGCATCGGTTCTTCCAGCCATCGGCTGTGATAACATAGCTTTCATATCATTAATCTCCTTTATAATATTTAAAGTTTGTTTCAACTAACCTCTAGGTATAATTACGCTACATTCTCTTCAAGAGCAATAGCAGAATATACCTTTGTAAGAGAACCAGACAGTCTTGTCTCAAGCAGATATTTGTACTGGTTGAAATCGATATCGAAATTGTCGAACTTAGATACTTCACCACCCTTAGCAGCACCGAACTGGTAGTCTCCGAGATTTACAAACAGACCAAGCAGTTTATGCTTGCTAGTCTCGCTATCGGTTCTTTCCAGACCCTCAAACTGCTCAACAGTAACAATGGAGTTTACGTTGAGTGCTGCAGCAAGATCATCTTTAGAATCATAAATACGACGACCGTTCAGATCACGAGCCAGAAGCATCACGTTAAGCAGATGTGGTGTACAGTAGAAGTCAAGTGAGCCTGATCCTTTGTACTTCTCACGCGCATACAGAGATTCGGTAAGAATAGCTTCGGCTTTGATATAGTTCTCACCAAAGTTAGCACCTGTATTAGAACCCTGAAGTTCCTGTTTAGCTTTATCGAAATCTACTGTCTGATGAATTGTATACAGCTCGTCATCGTTCCAGATAGAACGGATATGATCTTCATGAATTTTATCCGGATCACCGTCTTCACGACCATCGCCAACCAGTGCAGCCATAATCAGTTCTTCATTCAGAGTCTGTCTCATGATGTTCCACTGATATGCAACTACATCAAAGTCTGTAATATCAACGATATCGTCACGCTGTAAGGTATCTTTGATATAAACTGTCTGAGGGTCTGTTGTACGGGACAGCAGTTTGATTTTCGCCATTTCTTTCTTATAATCGCCCTTCTTCTGGTAACCTTTAGCTTTCAGCTCAGCGATACGAGCGTCAGCCTGACGGGTCTTGATACGGGTATACGGACTCTTATGAATTTTAGCCATAGCAGTATCAATCCAGGACTGATCTCTGGTAAGAGTTTCCGGCTCACCTTTTTTCAGAAGCTCATACTCAGGAAACAGTTTCTCAACTTCGTCGTCAAATACTCCATGAGCTAATGTGCCGGCATTCTCCTCTGCAAAGATATTCATTGCCGCTCTCAGTGATCCAATGCCACTCTGCTTAGCCATAGATACAATTTTCATTTCGTCAGAGTGGCTAAGAATAGACTTATTTACCTGCTCTCTTTCTTCGTTGTCAAAAATGTTATGTTTCACTACATTTCCTCCTTTTTCATCATCGTCTTCATCATCAGGAAGTGCCATGCCAAGTACAGCATACATAGCTTCTTTCTGCTCGTCATTCATGGTATCCAATACCTCTTTTACCTTTTTGATGGTTTTATCATCAGAACCTTCTGACGTTTCTGGTTTTTTGGTTTCTTCAGCCACTTTGTTTTCTCCTTTCTTTTCGGTATCAGCTGAGTGATAGAGCATAATATTCTCATCCCATGATACTTCCATCTCCTCTTCGCCCTCAGCAGAATGCGCCATAACAAAATCCACGTATGCTCCAGGATTAGCTCCAGCCAACACAAGACTAAGCTCCCTGATATTTCCGTGGACAACGTCTTTACCAATCTTTTTGAGCTGATTAGCCCAAATAGAAAGAGATCTTACATCTCCATTCTGCACAAGTTTCTTAGCAGTCTGCCCCTGTTCAGTGTCATTGAATACACCGTAGGCATATACGCCATCATCGCGGTTTTCCAGAACTGCATGGCCAAGAACTGCGTTCGGATCATTATGTTCATGGTTCCAAACTAATGGAACTTCACATCCGTCATTACCTTTGAACGCATCTTTACGGATAGTAACGCCATCACCGCAGAGTAAATCATTACGAGTGGCATATCCGCTAAAATCACAATTATCCATTTTGACCTTCTCTCCTCTCTTCATTTTTTATTACAGGAACAGCATTCTCCGCTTCCTGCTTAGACTGACTGATATTACTATTTCGTAACTCGTCAGCTTTCGGATCATCGGCTGGTTTCATACCAACGATTTGTCTTATCTCGTTAGATGTCATAATTTCGTTTCGTGTGAATTTATCAGCAATTTCTGCGATATTATTGACTGGAACCAGTCGGAACGGATCTCTGAAATATTCGATAGACTGCCCTTGAGATCGAGCGGTCTTTGTTAGAAATTTACGTTTTAATTCGTCTGCAATCGCGGCTATGATAGGTTCAACCGTACGATTGTTATAATTCAGCATAGTCTGTTCATCAGCTGTTCCGTCCAGAACTGCCTGCGTAATACCTAGCTGACTGTAAAGCATATTAGTCCAGTATTCGACCTGTTTGAGAAGATTGTTCTCTAATGACCGATTCAGCTGGATGACTTTCTCTGTACCATCGATGTAAGCTACTCCATACTTCGAATTTGTGAGCTGTTCTTCCATATCATTTCGTCGTCTCTCAGCCTGCTCTCTACGTGCCTGAGTTTTGGCTACATACGGAAGCTGAATGATTAAATCCAATTTACCAGATGCCGTTTTTTCATCTGTCGCATCCAATAGGCTGAGCTTTCTCATCAGTCTCTGCAGTGTAGAGTTTGGCTCGTTAACGATTGCATATAATGGATTCTCAATAATTCCTACCTGACTTTTTGGTAAAAGAATGTCTTCTTTTTCTCCTCGTCGATCGTTATAGATTCGGACTTTGACATGCTTTGGGTACCATTCAATTATTTTCCCGGTTCGGACCGAATCGATACTGAATGAATTACTTATCTTTGGGTTGAATGATGTGTCCACCGGAACGATAGCTACTGCACCCTCGTCAAGCATAGATAAAACCACATCGTGGAGAAATGCTCGTCCCGATTGATCAATATTCGCTTCGAAATTCAAGCACCCATTTATTCCCGACTCAATCTCTTCAATGAATCGTCCAGAAGAATCTAATCTACAGTGTTTAATATCTATAGCTGCCGCATCCAATGCTATGCGATTAAATATAGAGGATACTATGGAGCGTTCGTTTCCATGACCTAATCGTGGTCTATCTGGACGCAAAGAATAACCGGGGCCAACATTATAATATGTCGGGTCCCGGTTCATAAAAGCATTCCAAGCATGTGCAAGCCTGGTCTTAATATTAAATTCCATTTTGACTTTTCTCCTAGCTATTCTTCCACGTATGCTTCTCCAATAATGAGCTCAAACTCTTCTGGGGTAATCCATCTAGGAACTGCGTCTCGCACTCTTTTGATTTTCCAAAGCCCATTATCATAGTATCTTTTTACTTTTTCAAAATTCTTAGATCTCTTCTCCGGCATCGTCAGTTTCCTCCTGTTCTAATTCATTGTTAGTCATCATTGCAAGATACTCGATGTCTGAGTTTGCTTTTACAATTCTAGCTAATAAAGCTTCGTTATCTCTTCGAGCTTCTATTAACTGATTGAAGATCGTCTTAAATCCGAACATTCATCATCCCTCCATAAATCTTTATAAAAAGCATCCATGGCTAATTCCAATCCATGACAATTACGTCTAGCTCTTTTACCCGGATGCTCACTCTTATGCTTACCATTATTTGTTATGTTTGCTTTGAAACTCTCATAACTACGATCAACTTCAACTTTTGTCATTTCTCCTCTGGCAACTCTGTCGGCCATCCTCTTTAATTTTCTTCTCTGATGAGAAATCTTTTCCGGAAGAAGAGTCATAACTACTTTTCCAGTTTCGGTTAAGCGGAAACGAAATCCGAGAAATTTAATACCTTGAGAAAGTTTTATTATCTGTGTCTTCTTAGGATTTAATTTCAGTCCTCTTGCACTCATCCATTTATTAATTTCTGATAAGCAATAACTTAAATATTCCTTGTCTTCGTGAATGAGTATAAAATCGTCGTTATATCTAACATAATGTTTCATCCGTAAAACTTCTTTCACATAATGATCAAATTCATCAAGTACCGTTAATTGAATAATTTGTGTACATTGTGATCCGAGTCCCATTCCAACATCCGGATCCGGACCATTATCAAAACTGTCAATAATTCGTTTACTCTCAATAGAAGCCCATGTATCATTGATTCTTTTCTTAACTGACCTATAAGCTAAATCATGGCTTGTGCTGCCAAAAAAATTTGTCAAATCGCCTTTCAATGCATAGCCGTTGGTACCATGTTTTCGATAAAACCGCTGAAGATGGCAAATTAATCTTTTACGAGTTCTTTCGGTTCCACGACCTCTCTGGCACGCACCATTGTCATAAATAAAAGACCGGGTCATTTCATCATAGAAGTAATTATCAACAAAACTTCTTTGAAAAACTCGGTCTTTCATTTTTGTACTTAAAATATCTCTTTCTTTTGGCTCATATACTTTGAAATTTGCATACGGAGATATTTTATAAGTACCTTTTTCAAGACTTTTCTTCAAACTATGTATTCTTACAAGTCCATTTACGACATATCCAGCAACGCTATCTTTCCATATAACGCCTCGTTTACATAAAAGCATAGCTCTATATAAATTATAAAAGCTGCATATATCTTTTCCAACATTCGATAACATTGGAACCTCCACATTGATTATTTTAAATTAGTCGCAGTGTACAGCAATCCTACCGGAAGATATTCAATATCAAGTACGGTAATTGCATCCACGCTCTATTTTCGCCTTATCGGACAGGATAATGATTCCTTGTATAATGCTTTGATTTCAGCCAAACGGCTTACTTTAATACTCGCTTTTTAACAATCCAGGACACCCCCATTAGTGTTGTTAGCATTGTTGTTGTTCAACTGACCTGTAGTGTTCACATTACGGACGTTGTTCGCGTTGCCTGAGTTCGGGGTCGAATTAACAATCATTAACCTTTCTGTTTCATAAAGTTTTTATCAGATTTTTTCCAGCCTTCTAAGAGTGTCTGTAAAGACACCACCATATCTACCCAATTATCTATCTTTTCATCTTTTATATGGAATGTATAATAGGCAATATCCATCAGGGCGAGCATGGAATCTATGCTGCCAAGAGCTTTATTCTGATATTTACGACGCTTCTTATACTCTTTAAGCATTTTCCTGTTGAGAACGCGCTTATTAGCTTTTCTGATGTATCTGCAAATATCAATAGCCTCGTTGACTATCTTAGAAGTAATGGCCCAACGATATCTTTTTGGAAAATTCTTTTCATTACTACATATACGAATTGTAAAAGCAGCTAATTCATTGGCTTTTACTAAAACCTCAAATTTTGATTTTCCTCTTTTGGACTTTACTACTGACATATAATTCCTTTCTCGCCCCTGACGGGGCAGATTCTTAGATTTTTAGATTATGTTACAAGCCAGGACACCCCCATTAGTGTTGTTAGCATTGATGCTGCTCAACTGACCTGTAGTGTTCACAGTACGGACGCTGTTCGCGTTGCCTGAGTACGAGGTCCTTCCCCACCACCACTGTGGAGCGCCGTTTTTATACTTGATTCGATTTTTGTCAGCTGCGGTATTCGGACTTGTATAGTCTGAATAATTAGCGAAATAAGGATATGGTGCGCCTTCATCAACGTCCGAATATTCGTTTCCTGTATAAAGTTCACTTCTCGAAAGTAAGAAGAATTTATCATTTGTTTCATCAACTCCGGTGTCAATTAATCGACATCTCACTGTTTTCTTCTTCGTTTTGCCAATAGCAGACAGGAAATCAGCATCAAGACCGTTTAAGAATCCAGCTTTGGAAGTATTCCAGTTAGGCGGTCTATCATAATTTGTCTGTGGTGTCCACACAGATCCTGCTGCTTTATCGCTGTTTATTAGCTGTCTAATTGCAGACTCTTTGTAATTATTTGAGCCATAACACATTCTGTGTGGATGATTTATGGTCGCGAGAGCAGTTCCTTCACTACCTTCTGTGGGGACAACTGTCTCGATCACTGCAGTGCTCGTAGGGCCAGAATAAGTATTAATTTTATAATTCAATGGGTCTTTATCCCATGCTCCGTTCCATACAATCTGTCCGCCAGCTGGAACAGGTTTTGTTAATGTAAACTGATATGTTTTACCATTACCCATTCCGCCAGACCAACCGTTTTTAGAAGTTACATTATATGTTTCGGCAGCCAATTCAGTTTCGGCATAATACATTGCCTGCGGCGCACTAAACTGTATGAAATCATATGGCTCGTGCATTAATAATGTCAAAGAATGTGTATACTGAGGGTCGGATGGAGTATCAATATCCATACCAATAATGTCCCAAACAATCTGCACATTATTTCTTGTACATATAATCTGATCACCAACGGAGAATAACTCTTTATGTCGTCCAGCTCTTACCTGTTGCTGAATTTCAGCGAATGATTTAGGTGTATAACCCACACCTACGCCAGCTGCGATATATTTCAAATACTGATTCGCTTTATCCATCTGTTCGTTAAATGTTTCTTCTGAAAGAAAATTCAACACGCTCATTTCGTCACCTCTTTATTTAATTTCTTCATATTCCAACACTGGTTTATTGTTAATTATTTTAATTTCTCCAGAATACTGTTTGCCTGTGGTCTCATCGATAATGTGTATCTTACCATCGCACTTACATTTATCATCTTCGGAATTGGATATTTCTTTTATCTTACCGATAATTATTTGAAGATAAGATTCCTGACGGCTTCTAGGCTCTGGATATGCTTTCTCTGATACCGAAGAGTCTTTAGAAAGTTCACCTATAATGTCCTGCAAATACATTTCCTGACGGCTTCTAGGCTCTGGAAAATTGCCATTTTTTATTTCGTCCATGTCCATCTCCTTATACAGATTCTTTATACTCTAACGACGGCTTTCCGTTTATAATCTTTAGTTCACCGACATATGTTTTCCCGGAAGATTCGTCTGTAAAATATAACTTTCTTTTCAAATCAGCTATCATTTCGGTACCTTTCTGAGAAATTTTCTGACGTTCGGACACTCCTTCGTTTTGAATCTTAGTAATATTTTCAGTTGTAATATTTTTTGCAGACTGATTCATAGAATCGACAGCTTCATTTTTTGCATAATTCATTACAGATTTTTCAGCATTAGTTATCGATTCTTGGATATGTTTGGAGACGTCTGATTCAAGACGTCTCAAGATATCATTCTGTTCTTCAGGTGTAACATGATCTTCAACTTGGATTCCAGACAATACAGTCAGTTTGCCATCATCAGAAGTGTTAAATGCCTGTAATAATTTCCCAGACTCATCGGCAAGAAACATACTAATTGCAAACGTTAATGTTCCGGAATAGGCTAATGCATCAGACTCCACCAACCATGTAAAGTAAATTAAATCATCTTCGATAGTCATATCTGTAACTGAGTAATAATTTAGTATTTTTTTTGAATTAATATAATTTATCCTGGTTGTGAATTTGGACATGTCGAATCCGTTATAATACCGATTCATCTGAAAATTGATGCGATTAATGTTTTTATCTCCAACGACGCCAGCCACAACACCTCTACCAGGAATTGATACAATTCTCAAATCACTATCTATAATAAACTGAATCGGATCATGAAGATAATCTTCTTCGGATATTTGTGCGATTATTTCTTCTAAAGATGCCATTTTATCCTCCTTGATTTACCAATTCTTTGTTTGTTGTAATTTTTTTATTTTTTCCAGAAACACCGACCACAGATACTTTGAAATATGAGCCATCAGTAACTTCATCCGGGACCATACATGATCCATCCTTCTGAACCGCAACAGCATATGATCCATCATTATTTTCAAACACTGCCACAATACCCATACCGGTCCATTCAGGATCTTTTACAGCAAAATGACACTTTAAATACTGCTTTGAACCTTTGATGATTCCTGAAAAGTTATCAATCTTTCGCAGAGTTTGTCCGTTGATTTCGAAATACAATGTTCGCATACGGTGATTCTCCTTATTCAAAAGCTTCTCTATTAATTTTATAAGCGACAAAAGCATCCATCATTGCAGCAACGGCATCAATTTTAGCTTCGTATCGCTTCTTTAGTAATTTGCGGTTACCATTTGTATCTTCCATAACAATACAGTTACCCATCGTGAATGTCATGAGCGCTTCATCAAACAGAAGCATTCTCTCTTCAGACAATTTCTTTAATTCCCCAAGTGGAACAGATTCTGTCTTGGAACCCTGAATAACTTTTACAATTCCAAATGGGCCATTTTCTCGTTCCCATCGCTCAACAAATTCTCTGGCATTATATGGATCATATCCAAAACAGCACACATCATATCCTGATTCCGATATATAATTATCCAGTTCTTCATAAACCTGCATCATATCAAGTATGTTTCCAGGCATGACGATCAGACTTCCCTCTTTCATAAACTCGTCATATTTAATTCGTAAAGCTGTCGGAAGTTTATTGAGAGTTAGTTCCGTTATGTAATTTCTGGTCTTTATACCGAAAGCACCATTAGCGAGCGGAAATAGGAATACGAAAGAACAGAAGTCATCGCCCTGGGACATATCAGCACCCAACGCACAAGGTAACTGCCAGTATTCTCTTTTTCTATGAGGAAGTGTTTCTTCATATGTGAAATAATAAGTAAATCCCTCCATTGGAATACCAAATCTTTTGGCAAGAATATCATTTCTTGCTGCCGGATTATTTTCAGCTCTTTCCACATCCAACTGATAAGTTTCATAGCTGACGGTCTTTCCTAAGTTCGGATTGGCTTTGAGCCACATATCCGGATTTCCAACTTCATCGATGGAATCCAATTTATACCACCAGATAGATGTGTGCGGATCGTTATACTCGCCTTTCAGAATCTTCATCAATTCCATTTTGATTGTATCGCCCGATCCGTTACGAACGGTACCTTCCGAACTTATAGCAACAATCAGGTAATCGTCATTCTTACCACCGCCCTGCTCTTTTGCGGCACCCTGTTCAAGCGCACCTATAACGTCTTCTCGAATATCGCCAGATAACCATTCATCCACAGTCGCAATCTTGACTCGAAGTCCCTGAAGCTTATCGATAGCCATAGGACGCACTTCAAGCAAAGAACCAGTCAAGAAGTTCTGTATTCCCTTTTTGGTGGGGGTAAGTTTTACCCTGTCAGCTTTGGAACCTGTGGTGTTTTGGAGAGAACCCTCCGTAAGAAACTTATACAATGGACCACGTGCTCTTGTTATAGCCGTCCGGATTGGAGACATAACTTCATCAGCCTGTGCCATTGTTGGAGCTGTTGTAACCTGATGAGTTGTCTGAGTGTTTACATTTAAGAAGTAATTCTGTATACATGAAGCATACATTGATTTAGCAGCACCTCGGGCTACTATTAAATATTGTTTATGAATAAGACGCTTCTTAATTCGCCTCGTTTCATAGTGACCTCTTCCGGAATGTCCATTCTGTGAAGGAATGTAGATACTCCTATCAACAAAGTAATACCAACCGAAAATTTCTTCAGCCCATAATTTGAACGAATCAAGTAAATGGAGATCATCACCATCTGTAAGAGTCAATTCATTCTCACAATATTTGATGAATCCTTCCACTGCTCTATCGTCGTAGTATTTCGTTGGATCAGCTATGAGCTTGTCGATTCGATTCATCTCCATTGAGATTTCTTCATTAACTGGAATTTCACCACTTATAACGGCATCTCGAAACATGCCGTAATATTTTGGTACAGCTGTGTTCGATAATGCCATTTAATTGTCACCTTCTATTTCTTTTTGTTATTCGCGTAAACCTTATTATCACCTTCAAGATTGAACACTTTGTTCACTCCATCAGCAAACATTGATCTAGCTAACTGTTTACCTACATCGGTAGCAGCCGGAGTAATCACATCATTCATAACTGTTTCAGTAAATCTCTTACCTGCGGAAATTTTCTTAGGAGTTAACGATTTCAAATTTTGTTCCAATGTAATACGATTTATTTTCTCCTGGATCTCTTCGTTGGTCATTTCACTGATACTTTTACTTTTTGGTTTTGACTCCGTCTTTTTAACATCAGCAGGTGGTTTTTTCTTATTCAGTTTCATCCCAGTTAATCTCTGATATTCGGAATCTAACTTATCGATACGTTTTCGACCAGCTGCGGTAAGAGATCCATCTTTATTTTGATATCTTCTTACACCCCAATGCATTCCAAGAATCCCATGATGCATTAACTCGTTACTATTCATTTTGACTCACCTCTTTCTATTCAGTCTCCGCCTCTGCATTCAATCGCCACTCTAATTCAGCAATTGTTCGGTTCATGCTATCCGCCACGACAGACGTAGTAGGCGGGTCAAATAAACTTCGTACTTTCATACCCATGTATGATTTAACTGCTTCGAAATCCTTACCACTTGGAAGCAACTCACTCCATGTGTCAGTTTTATCTCTTACCGTATATGCTGTATCACATACTCCGATCTGTTTTAGCACTAAGATTACTGAATTTATATGCATAATCAGCTGATCATCAAACGCTGTATAATCTTCAGTCAAACCAAGGAGTTTTTTTATTGATGTTAATATGCTTTCGTCCATACTATCTCCTTATCTACGCCATGGACACGTATCATTTAATGACCGTTCCGGCATAATATCTGGTATTAATATGCTATCATCACTGTAATGAATCGCATCGTGAGTTCTCTTTGAAGTACAAATTAAATATTCCGGATTCAACAGATACTCTGTCCGATTGAGAATATCATCTTTGGTTAGAGGATTCATATGATGTATAATTACTCTTTTATAAACTTCTCTTCCCGGTACGCCCAAGTCACATCCGCAATCGCGCAGGATAACTTCATCACGAATCCTTAACCACTCTTTCGATTTGTAAAATATCTGATTGAGATATCGATTACATCCAAAAGTCTCATCACCAACTATGCCATCCAATTTTAAGTATTGAAATCTCTCTTCGAACGTAGGTAAGGTTACCAATTCGGAATATGTTTTAATACTCATCTTCTGTATCACCGTATCCAGCATAGTCTCGCATAACTTTAATTACATTTTCATATGCTGCTTTCGTATCGGCAGCATCTTCTATAGCTTTTGTCTTAGCTTTGAGAAGTTTATTCTCTTCTTTCAATCGTTCATTCTCTAACTGTTCTTTTTCAGAACCAAGTTTTAGATAATGCACGATGACAGATGGAGATGCAGTGCCCTCACGTAATTGTCTTTCAGCACAATCAACTGCCAGCGACACTAACTGCTTGTCTCTATTTTCTGGTGATAGCGCTGGTCTGCTTTTAGGGCTAGTTGTTTTTACTTTTGGCATACTTAGTGTCACCTTCTTTCATTAATAGTTGTACTTTTCATATAGTATGTAGAAGAATCCATAGACTTTTCTATGACAAAATCAACCTTAAAGAACCGCATCATGAGGAGAAAACTATTTATTCACGCGAGGAGTACACAAATGTAAAGTCCATGAATCCCTCTGCACACTATACGAAAATATAAATTGATTCTGGAAAAATCCCTCCGGAGAAAATA
>OBJJ01000030.1_pt1 | contig 49893 bp, 92 predicted proteins | sample 1481611 | NCBI WGS metagenome assembly OBJJ01 (sample SAMN02044696, study PRJEB22538) | human gut metagenome
AAGATTCTTCTGCATCTTCTGCTGCTAGATAAATTCTACTTGGCATATAAGATTCATAAACAGTTCCTTTATTGTCGGAATACTGATATTCTCCATTTCCTCGAATAAAGAATTTTTTATCAGCATATTTTCCACTGTCAATTACTTTCTTAATGAAATCGATATAATCCCATTCAGAAATAAACTCATGACGTTTTTTAATACTCTTCTCAAGCGCGTCGGATACCTCATCTGGAGATGTCAGTCCAACTTCTTTGAGTTCTTCATCCGTTAGCCCACTACCCTCATGAAGCTTATCTGCCATATTCTGAAGTTTGTATCTTCGTCCAGGTTTTTCAAGATCAAAGATGAATTTTTTAAATTCAGCAACTTCTGCTAGTTTCGGAGAAGTCAGACGTTCTTTAAACGGAATCTGAATACTTTCGCCTTTAGTTTTTTTACCATTTTCATCTGTACCACCTTTACTGAAGGTATATACAAATCCGTGTTCATCACCGAAAGCTCCCGCATTGACGGTAAGCATATGACGATTGTCCCCGCATGTCGCATTGAAAAGAAGTTGTTTTCTCACCCAACCAGATTCATACTTATTTTCCGAATATGGATGAAATTTTTCTGTATCTTTTCCAATACTTAGTTTTCCTGTCATTTCAAAATTCATTAATTTTTGTCCTCCTAAAATTACAATTTATATTATTGTTAAATAAAACAATCTATTTTAACGCCCAATACATGGACGGAACACAGAATTAAATCTATGTTTAACTATGTAAACAGTGATTCAGGGCGCACAAACCCAAGGTATGCTGTTAGCCACCTCAAAATTTATCTATTCTGTTTACGAAAATGTTTAAAATTTGGAATTTATTGGCTGAATAGCCTAGATTAATTATTTAAGAAATTTCTGATGTCATCCATCATTTTGTCTGCTTCATCGAGATAATATCTATATGTGTCTTTACCATCGTAATACTCAAAGTATGGAATTGGTTTTTCTTCTTCATCACACACATAACCTAATTCTGAATATCCATCAAAATATACAGATACATGCTTATTCTTATAATCAATGGTAAATCTAATAATTGCCCCAGCAAATGGTGGAATAATTTTTACATCCCATTCCTTATCGAAATGAAATGTTGGTAATCTATTAGCCCATCCTCTGAAATCATGAATCTGCTCTACTTTTGACAGAATTAATGTCTTATTTAGATACTCTTCCATGTTTATCATTTTTTCTCTCTTTCTTCATCTCTAATTCTTGTGCTGCATCTATGTTATACACAAGGCGCTTTATAGTAAAGTGCTCTCGATTTGTAATGTCACATGACAAATGACGTTCATCGAACTGCAAATTTGTTATTTTTGCATCTGCTGGAATATCTACACCCGGCATACTACTCGCAACACTATAATAAACACGACGTCCACTATAATTTTGATATTTTTTACAGTAATCTTTCCAATCGTTAATTAATATCCATCTTGCTTGATGATCCTTAATATTATTCTCTCCATCGACTGAAAGATTTGTTTCGATAATTTTTACCATTTTTCATTACCTTACGTCAAAACTTTTGGAAACGTGTCAAGATCTCTTTTTGTTGTCGTCCAAACGGGAGTCTGTCTTAATTCCTTTTGTCCATCCTGATAACCAGCTTCATATGTCTTATTCAAAAGCTCTTCAAGATCAGTTTTCTTAATAACAATCTTATTATTCGTATCATCCTTATCTGGTTTAAAATCGTAAAATACAATTGGCTTCATTCTTTTATTCTCCTTTGACTCTTGAAATATTTTGAAATTTTGCTATAATACCAATACAGGTTATAGCAGCCAGGTTCCACCGCATACTGACTCAACAGCACGGCTATTCCTGGAGTTTTATAAAATAACTGATGCGGAAGCACAATTGTAAGTTGTGCGACAAGAATAAGTGAAAAACATTTCTAGCCCGTTCTGGGCAAATACTTTTCCTGTTTTGAAAAATATCTTACAGGAAGGAGGGTAGAATTTAGATTGTACAATGTTATAATTTTATGTGCAATCATTGGTATAGTACTTTACCACATAACCAAAATCGTCACAGTGTATCTGATTTGTAAAAATCCGAAGCTGTCTGACGAGAAAGTAAAGCACTTAACCAATATGGTTTCAAAACAACATGATTTATCATTTCTAAAAGATCTGATGAAACGTTCATAACTTCATATCCGCCTATGTATTTACATTAGTCTTGTATTCATTTATTCTCCTTTTATTATTCATCAGGTCGAATTTTGTGTCTAACCACAGGTTCGACCTGTTTTATTTTTTTGTACTTCCACATGAGATTATTTTCTCATTCCTCTAAAAATGTATTTGTAATAGATATGAATCCATATGCTTTTTTGATTGAGTTTTCGTCTAATACATATCTTTCACCTGCCATTTTCATTTCTTCATTAATACTATTAACAGAAAGTATTAGTTTTTCTTTTGCTACTTCCTTATTCTCTGCACAAACAACGATTTTTTTAATTAACGGACTTTTCTTCCATCTACCGTCAAGGTCATGCCATTCCATGTTTGCAATTCCAGTATAAAAGTCTATTGCCGCTGAATCTTCTTCCTCTTCATCGTATTCTCCATATTCACATGTATCGCAAGTAGAAAAATATTTGTCATGGACTTTGCAGCATTCTGGTCTATTATCTTCAAAATCATCAAAATCAATTTTGGGAACATGCTTCTTTCTTTCAGTTACAACAATTGTATCCACAATAGGCTGGCACAAAATCACTCGATCAAATCTTGTTCTATCCTTTTCAGATAAATTATTCCACTTCTCTAAAAGCGAATCTGCATCTATTAATCTCATATTGCTGCTCCTTTTATATAAAATAAGTTTTATTTAATGACAATGTTTGGATAAACACCAACGCCACTATCATAAATTCTGTTTAATTCGTAAACTTCAACAATCCTGTACCATAAAAACGGTGAACCAATTTCTTTTTCTTGAAACAAATCCGGTAATCGTTCTTGTAATTCATCTGTTACAAATCCGCCAATTCCTAAAGTGTTGCCAATTTCAATTAACTCATCTAATGATACTGTTTCAATATTTTTTAACTCATCTGAAGGATCAGGATCATAACAAAAATCTATTCGATCTTTCTCTAGCTCAACTACTCCAAATCGATTATGTTCAGTTCTTACTATCATCCCAGTTTTTAAGTCTGATTTTTTCAATGACGTCTCTCCTTTCATAAATTTGTGAAGCAATTTCAAATTTGCATCAATTAATTCACATATAACAAGGCTTAATTTCTCACTTTTATATGTGTAATATTTTTTAATTTACGGATGAAATTAACTTTTCATTAAGTCAAATGATACAATCATCCATCATATTCCTTCAGAAAAGTAAAGTGGATCATACTGGACTTGAACCAGTGACTTCCCAGTTATGAGCTGGGCGTTCTAACCTACTGAACTAATGATCCTGGTTGCACCATAAAGCGAAGCCATGCACGACCTCCAATGAATTAGCCTTTCATAATACCTTTTCGCTGCATTTAGTTACACAAAACATACGATTTTTGTGTTGCGATATTCTTTTACTTCCAACTAAACAAAGTTGCATACTTCATGGTGCTAAATACTGACGGTGGGGCTCGAACCCACATATCTGTGATCCTGGTATTTGAAGCCAGTGCGTATACCAATTCCGCCACGCCAGCATGTGTGCGATAGTTGCTTCATCCGTTTAGGACGTTCCCTAACAAGGATGCTGATCCCAACCCATCGCGTAAGTGATCAGTTATTACAAGGGAGGTTTGTACATGATAAGTTTTATGTCTTTCATGCTTGGACAATTATTGATTCTCTAACAAAAAATCACAGCTAATGTAATAAGTAAGAAAAGTAAAATGATTCCACATGATACTCCAAAACTCACATCTTCTCCCCATCGTTTTTCAACATAAGCAATAATTTTATCATATGATTTTGCGATAAATGTCATTCCAAATACAGACACAACTGCAATCGCAACAATTTCCAATACTAAAGTTAAAAATAACATTAACCAATATTCATTCATATGTACATTCTCCTTTTAAAACTGTCGAAAATTAAACCTTTCACCACACTTTGTACAAATAATTGTTCCAAATTCAACTTCTGCAAATTCTTGAAATTCATACTTGAATTGACCATTTACGATTAGTTTATGTCTTTTTGTAAGATGTTTTTCAATCCACTCTCTGATCTTAGTATCTTCATCTTCCGTAATCGGAAATCCTCGATTCAGTTCTTCCTGCATTGCTTGCATTTTTCTTTTCATCATCTGCAATTCAGAATCTTTATAAGCTTCATCCCTTAATCTTTTATTCTCTTCTCTCAATCGAGTAATTTCTTCATCACGCTTTTTTAATCCATCTTCAACATTTTTGATAATGTACGGTGTCTGATCTTCTTTATTAGCGATTTGACAAAGGATCTCATTAATATTTTTATCCATTGTTTTATTCTCCAATTTCTTTGTTAAGCCATTTAACACAGTCATCAATGGCATCATCTTTATATTCAAAATGTTTCTTCGATGGCGATTCCCAAACGAGATTTCCAGCCAAACATAAATTTTCATTCAAAATATTAGCTGTTGATTTGATATCTAAACGAACAAGAAATTCCGCTAAATCCTCAACTGGCATAACTCTCAGTATATCCAAATTTCGCATCCTTGCACCTCCATATTCTCTCTTGTTGTATAGTGTTATTTCAATTAATACTCTGTGCAGCTATTACACCGCACAGAGTAAAATATATTATTTTTTCTTAGCTGCTTTTAATGAATTTAATTTCTTCTGAAGTTCTTCATCTTTCATTCTCTTATCTAAACGTTTCATCTGAACATCAGCAGAGTTTTCATACGCAATTCTTGTACCGTCAGCTTGTTCTTTTGTTTTCTGGACACCTTCGCGTACTTTCTCAAGCATCTTGTTTTCTTCCTGCGTTGATGTATTTGGAATAGATTGCAAAGATTTCACAGTTTCGGCAGCTTCGAGTGTGAATACTGCTTTATCCTTTTCTGCTTTTAAAGATTTAATTTCTTCCTGCAGAGCTGTTAAATTTTCTTTCTGTACATCTCTATTCTCTTTTAATTCTTTCAGAGTTGTCTTAATCGTTTCAATTTTGTCCGTGATTTCCTGCTGTCTTGCAAGATATACTTTTGCACCTTCGTCATCATTTCTGTCAATACATGATGCAACACTAAGATCCATCTGCATATTCTCTTTCTGCAACTGTCTTAATTGTGTTTCATAATTCTGGATTTTACCCTCGACCTGGGTATATAAAGAGTTTGTTTTGGCGTAATTATCTTCCTTCTTCCAAATAATAGAATTATAGTAGGCTTTTGCTCCATCTGGCGTAGATGCATCATTGCCAATGATTTCATCTGCAGTTCCTGATGCTCTCATTTTTAGTCTCTTACCCGTTTTAGTTGTTGTAAAAAATACAACTGCCGCAATCACAAGAATTACGATAATCAATACTGTCATAGTTAATCCCTACCTTCGTCAATATCAAGTCCAAAGTTTTTGAATAGTTCTGTCATACCACCCATATAACCAGATCCAAGAGCCTGGAATTTGAATCCATCACCATATTTATAAAGCCTACCCATCTCAACGGCATTGAGCTTTTCAAAATTCTCATTTTCAGAAAGATCATATTCCCATTTTGTTGTCGGATTGTCATAATCACAGATCATCATAGTTGCGTTATTAACCATTCCAAAATTCTGTAATCTCTGTACAGCTCTGAAAATAGTAAGGCAAATTGTGAAGTCTGTTCTATCTGATGGAAATGTATCTGCATGAATAATAAAATATTCATCATAATGGTGTCCGTCAAAAGTAATTCCCTGAGAATCGTCGCCCGTAAGATTGTCTCCAGAATATTCTACCCACGGATATCCACTACCATCACCATATGTATTATAGTTTACAATATCTTTTGGATAAGCTACTTTTCGATCTGAATTTGTAAGAAATCCGTTAATATCAAAATCAATATCTGATTCACCTGCATAACGATTCTGATCCCAATTCACACCAATAAAAAAGTTTTTGATTGCAGTTCCATCTTCTTTTGTCATACTAATTTTCTGATTTTTGCTCATATTAATTACGTTTGCCATAATTATGTATTCTCCTTTTTTACTATTATTTATTATTTAACCAATCGTTATATTGTCTTAGAAGTTCTGTATACAATTCTTCATCTGTCATTTTGTTCATGTTTTCTACTGCAACAAATCCGGTATTATCGCATTTTCTACTCTTCATATTATCTAGAGATTTTAGATAACTAAAGTTTTCATTGCCAATTCCAACAAACTGTACAAACATATTGTAATTAGAAAGCTCTTTCACAATTTTATTTGTTTCGTCTGTATCCCAATTTTCACCATCTGTAATAAAAATGATAAATGCTGGAATTGTACTTGGCTCAATGTCCTTATAATAGGAAACAATATCTTTCAAGACTGGAGCATAATTAGTTCCACCCATGCTCATACGAGAATTCATCATAATTTTTCGAACATAGTTCTTATAATTATCAATTGTCACTGGTTTCAGAGAATCAAAATCATTTGAAAATAGCCAAGATTCTAACTTACCATCATCATCAAATTTAAGAGCGATTGGCAAAAGTCTTGTAATTACATCTTGTACAGATCCATTTCTAAAAAGATTACCCATACTTCCAGAATAATCCATAGCGAGCGCAACCCTTGCTTGATGCTTAGTCATATCAATTTTGCTTGATTTCGACATATTAATTAGCACATTATTTAGATTTTCTGCTGACTTAGACATGTCAATTACAACTGGCTGCGCTGCATTTTCTTCATGTACCACAGCGGATGTATTATCCGCCATAGTATTTGTTGTTGAAGTCTTTTTTCCAAAAAGTTTGTCAAATAGTCCCATGATTTTTATTCTCTCCTTTGATAAATAATTTTCGAATAACATCAACCACGATTACCGTGAGTGATAGTCCAATGATTGCGATCCACTGACTCATATTCATTGCTGTTACCTGGATAAGTCCACCGAGTACATTGCATAAGGCAATAGTTCCAAGTACAATACCTGCTGCAATATATACAAATGTTTTATTGTTTTTCAGTCCATTGAGCAAATTAATATGTTCTGTACGAATACCAAATCCATTGCATACAGACATGATGCAAAGCATTGCAAATCTTGCAGTCATAGCTTCGACATCTGTTGTAAATAATTTTGATACTGGTGAAAACATAAGAATTCCATATAGTACAATAAATGTTACTGTGCTAATAGTAATTCGTTTCTTTGCACCTCGAATAAACAATCCAGAACCCTTCTTAATTGGATTCTCTGTCATATATTCAACTTTCGGAGGTTCGCCGCCAAATGACAATGAATTAAGTGAGTCCATGATAATATTGATAATCAGAATCTGAACGGAAGCTAGTAATACTCCGCCAGATAAAATAGGAAATAGAATACTTAAAATAAGAAGTGAAAAGTTAATTGGCAACTGAAACTCCAAAAACATCATGATATCGTGCATAAATGTTCTGCCAAGTTCCACACCTCTAACAATACTTGCGAAGTTATTGTCTGTTAGAATAATATTGGATGCTTCTTTTGCTACATCAGATCCAGCATTCATACCGAAACCTACATCAGCTCGTTTTAATGCTGGACTATCATTAACCCCGTCGCCTGTCATAGCTACTGATCTACCAAGCTCCTGTGCTAATGTTACAAGTCTCAGTTTTGTATTAGGTGAGCATCTGGAAATTACTCGAAGTACAGGAATAATTTTCTTGACTTCATCGTCAGACATCGCTTCAAACTGTGCGTTTGTAAGGGCAAGATCACCTTCTTTATAAATGCCAGCTTCCGTAGCAACGGCTACTGCAGTTTCATGACAATCACCGGTAATCTCGATAACCTGAATGCCAGCTTCATGAGCGACCTGCACAGCCTTTGGAACCTCTTTTCTTACTGGGTCAATGACACCGATGATTCCGAGGAATACCATGTTGTCTGGTAATGTATTCTCCACCAGCGGTGAATTAGAAAATGTAAGAGCGATACAACGCATAGACTTTTCAGTTAAAGCCTTAATTTTGTCATACAGCTTTTTCTTGTCATCCCCACCAAATGGAATGGCTTCTAAATCTAGCCAATGCGTACAATGCTCGATCAGTTTTTCAGGTGCTCCTTTATAATATGTAAACGATTCGCCCCAGTTATATTTGCTCTCAAAAGCAGAATATTTATTTTCACTACTAAAAGTTTGCTTCTGAACTAATGGATACTTTCCAAAAATATCTTCACATTCTTTTGGATTAACAAGACTTAAAACTGCTCTGTCAATGGAATTTCCACCTGTGATATTATTCTCTGAATCATATGTAGCACTGTTGTTTAAGCAAATATTATTTACAATATTTTTCCAAAGATCAGAACCATGATCTACTTCATTACCTTGTCCATCAATAATAGTTACAGGCGTCATAACACCAGTCGTAAGCGTCCCTGTTTTATCAGTACAAATAAGATCAACGTATGCTAACTCAGGAATCTTATTAGGATTTTTAGCAAGAATGTTGAACTGTTCCATTGTCTTAACATTCTGTTTTGTAACAAGCTTGATAATTAATGGAAGTCCTTCTGGAACAGCAGCTACAATGATTGTTAGAGCAACCGAAATGTTCTGTGCAATCTTTTGGATAACTTCTAGCACACCACCATTGATATATTCTCTGAATCCAATATACGCAATATCCGTTACCATCAGTGCAATAAACGTGACGACTGCAGCAATCGTTCCATATCTCGAAATTGTATCACAAAGTTTATCGATCGCAATCTGAAGTGCTGTTTTAGGTGGCTCAAGTGTCTGCATTTTTACAAGTGTGTCACCATTTATGGTGTTTACGCCAACTTCGCCTACGATCATCTTTCCTTCGCCAGACAGAATCGTTGTTCCAGCAAATAAGCTATTTTGATTCGTAAAATCATCGGTGGATGTTGATTTTTTGTATACATAACCATTAATTGGAATTTTCTGACATTCTTTACTTTCTCCGTTGATAGCAGCATTGCTTACAGAAATTTTACCCTCAATAATATATCCATCCGCGTAAATTTCCTGTCCAGTTCCAATACAAACCACATCACCAACAACTAAATTATCTTTGTTGATTGTCTGAACTTGCCCATCTCTGATAACATCACAATACCTAGTTGATGTCTTTGCTCTTAGTTCTTGTGTTGATTTTTGAATACCAAGCGCCATTTTTACACCAATATATGTACATAATGAAATAACTAAAATCACCATGATTGGTTCTGAAAATGATGCCAATCCAAATACTGCAGCGAAAATCTCATATGCAGATAATGCTAATAACAGCATCAGCGTTTTATCACCAAAGATATTTTCAATCGCAAATTCATACCATTTCTTAAGCTTTAGTTCTGGTAGTTTGTTTGAGCCATATTTTTCCCGACTCATTTTTACTTGTTCGTTTGTTAGTCCTTTCAATTTTACACTCCTTTTCTATTTGTTTTAGAATATTTATAACAAAGATAGTCCAAAAATAATAATGACTATCTTAGTCATACTTATTTATTCTCCATCCATAACCACATTTATCGGATATAAGTGATCTTTGCAATATTCCAGAAAATCATCTGCTGTCAAATAATTCTTCATCCCATTTAAAGTCATATTCTCTATAACCTCTGCATCTAACGAATATGAAAAACATGGATTTTCTTTATATAATTCAAAACTCTCATGTTCATAATCATCCCAACTTCCATAAAAGGAACTGATAATACTATCTATTTTTGAAACAGGATATCTTTTTTCGTATAATAATTTTGCTTGTTTTTCTGACTCGGTATAAATGTATTTTTCTCTTCCTGTCACATGATGATAGCAAATTTCCTTTTCATATCTTGTTCTATTAAGAAATATATCCATAGAAGATGTTTCTTTTCTTTTATGTGCATTGAATCCTTGCGTCAATGTTACTTTGTATATTTTCTTCATTTCTGTATTCTCCGAACTTCTAACAAACTGTCATCGTTTTCTTCTTTAAGTTGCTCCAAGTCTTTCCAAATCGCATACCCTGAATCATTTTCGCTACAGTAATAATATTTCTCTCCATTAATTATTCTCCAATATCTCCTATTGGTTTTATAGTAAAATCCATCTTTTGCAAATTCTTCTTTTGTGTACGAAGCAATTATTTTATCATTGATAGGAAAACTAATCTCTACGAAATCTATTCCATCAGCATTAATGCTGTCCATATACTCTAACAATTCTTTCATTTACTCATTCTCCATCTCATATGGTGTATATTCATAAGGTTTTCTGTATTCCAAAATCCTATATACTCTGTCAGAAAAATCATGCAGCCAAGTTTCTAAATCTGTATTGCATCTCATATATCTCACCTCGCTTTATCACATTCATGAAAATCCAAAAGCATCTGATATTTATATTCTCCAAAACGTTCTTTCCATCGTCGTTTAATTTTTTCTGTATTCCAGGCAAATGGCATCATATGATAATTAATTAGAAAACACATATCTAAAAATTCATTATTAGACAAATCATAAAATGTATCGTGTAACTCCGATAAAACTAAATACGCAGAATATTCAGCATGACCAAAATAATGAGCAACTCCATTTTCATCAAAACTTTGTGTGTATAATTTCCCCACATCATGATAAAACGCAGCCAATCCAAAATGTTCTGGATAATTATATTTTTTAAATAACCGCATTGTATAATCACAATGTCCACCTAATGTTTTGTTATGATATGGTGTCTTTTGATCAAATTCATTCATAATATTTATTACGTTGATCATACTTGCTCTATAATGAAGATTTTCAATTATAATTTTATTGAATCCTTCTTCTTTGAATGGAATTTGAAATCTTCTAATTTGATTATCTAACACAAATTCTGGGACAGAATGTTTTCTATGTTTATTATCTTCTCTACATATTAAGATATGTTTTGGAATAATATAACAATTTTTTTCAACATCTAACTTCCCTATATTTTGCAAAATCGCTCTACGACTTTTCATAGTAATGTTTGTAGCATCAGCAATCACATTAATATTATTCTCTAATGCCTCACGGATTCTTTTGTGAAATACTTTGAATACTTCTTCATTGTGATCCTGATTTTCATAATCGCCAGTTAATTCTTCTCTGACCGAATCTGATGATACGATAACTGTATTTTCATGTTCCTGTGCTAATTGCTTGGCAATGGTAGATTTTCCGCTTCCACTCAACCCGCACATAACCCAAAGCGTAGGTTTATTCATTCAATTCTCCTATCCATTGTGTTTTAATAAATATTCTCGACTGACATTTTTAAAACTCTGCTGTCCGTCCTGAGATCTATAGACGTATCCTTCTCTTCGAACTTTTGGATTAATCTCACTATATCCATCAGCTTCGAGTTTCATTTCTTCCATTGTTTTAGGTAAATAATATTCTGTAGAAATAATCGGCACATGTAACAGATTATTACCATCACAAAAATCTGCCATCTCTTTCGTCCCTACACGATTACCTTCAATAATAAGATTAAATACATATAACCTATTCTCTTTAAATTTATATGGATTACCCTGTACGTCTCCGACTCCTTCACCCTGTAGCACAACTCGATCATAATTATTCTCAATTGCCAATTTTGTTAATACGCTTTCAATACCGTATTTATCAGCAAGCTCCCAATAAATATTAGAGTCGTGATAGCATTCCTGATTTTTATCTGCTTGTCTGACATTTCTGCTACAAACAATAAATTCGAATTTATCCTTACCTTTCTTCTGCCGATCTATAGCGAATGTACAGGAAGTACCATCTAATTTTTCTGTCTTAATCCATGGATTTTTATTCTGCAAGTAAAAAGGAGCATTTTCAATTCTCGTTTCGTCGGTTTTAACAATCCATTTTGGAAACTCCTTTGGATTATCACGTTTCTTTCCAAGAAAGAAGAATAATAATTTCTTCCCCCACTCACGTTTCATTAACCATCTAAACCATTTTTTCTTTGCAAGATTTTTATGGCGAGCTGCCATAGATTTGAATTTTGCATTGGGATCAATAGAATTGCTTTTTCGTTTGACATCTTCTTCAGAAGAATATGTAATTTTTAGATCTTTGCTGACATCATCACCAATATTTTTTCCATCTAGTTCTGGAAATAGAGATAATGGAAGTGCTAATCCTTGACTAATTACTTTAAACTTTCCAAGTTTCATCGTCTTGACTTTATATTTCTTGTTTGCCAGAAACTCGAAACGTTCATCATTTTCAGGACACTTGCTATCAATTTCAATATAAACTGCTAAATCACCAGTCTGAAACTCACCTTTCTTTGCTACACAAACCCATCCTAACACTCCAATGAGTTCAATATTATTTGCTCCTTCAATTGGTTTTACCCATTCAATTTTTTCAATATGGGCTAATGCTCTTTCCTTATTCTCCAAGTCCCTCTTACCATTAGTAAGTAGTGCGCACTTTATCCTATAGGAACTTTTCTATTTTGTCCTTTCTATTTATATATCATTAATTTTTCTCTCATACAGACTTCAATAATTGCAAGTCCGTTAACAAGTTCTACAACTAAATCGCTAGTTCCTCATTAACATAATTCCCACCAGAAATCATATAATTTATGAGCCATATTACCTTTATGTAATTCGCCATTATATCTACGAATCTTTCTATTTGATTGCTGCTTAAAATACTTGCTACGTTTTCCACGATACCATCTTTTATAGTATGGTTTAGCGTTCTGAACATAGCCATGTCCATTAATCCAAATTTCATCCATATATCCAACTGGCGCAGGATAATAACCACCAGCAATTTCATATAGGTGCTTAAGATTATTTTGATGTTTCAAATATCGCTCACGTTTATTTCTTCTCTTTTTATTTGATTGAGTTTTAACAACATTTCCTATTTGAGAAGATTTTTCGCAGCATCCCATATATCCTACTTTTCCACCAACCTTGTCGCACCAAATAGATTGTTTGATTTCTTCTTGAGACAAATCAGTAAAGTTTTCAGATAATCTCACATAATCTTCATATCCATAAGGACAATCAAAGCATAACATTTTATTCTCCATCATACTTTTCAGGCAATGACATCCATGCAACAACTTTATTTCTTACAGGCATTCTTCGTCCACCTGTCCCATAGGAATACCAAATATATTCATCAGGCCATTTGAACGCTTCTTCTTTCCAACACTCAGCAATGAAATAATTACCATTTTTTGTATAAACCAATACTTTATCAGACCTATAATGTCTTGAATATGCTGAATATGAAATCTCTGTCATGTCAGGATATCTTTCTTTTAACGAAATCCAACAATTTTTATCCACAATAATCACCACCTATCAAATTTCATCCTTTACAACTCTTTCATTTACACTCATCACAAATTCATTGATTTTGTCATAGTTAGGTCTTTCTGGCAAAGAAGTATTTTTCTTATCGTACTCAAGCCTTTTATCCAGCACATCAACCATCTCAAAGAATTCTGGGATTGGTTGATTACTGCTATCTAAGTATTCTCCATTACGAATATTCATTAACAGGTCATGTTCTTTTTCTCGATAGGTAACTACTTTTTCATTCTCCAGAATGTCAAAACACATATAATATAACCGCACTAAATGCATCATGTGTTTATTCAATTTATTCGAAGGTACAGCCTGCCTATTCGTTATACTAAGCTTCGCATAGTCTTTTACGATACTATGCATTTCAGCCCACATCGCCTGGTAATCTCGTAATGGATAATGTTTCAGGTTGACATCCATGAAAATTTCCTTATCCATATCTTCTTGGGTAGCGTCATCGAGATATAGTTTGATGCTATTTTCTGAATATCTAAAATATTTTTCTGGGAATGATGTCATTGCATTATAGATACTATTTAAGACATGATTTTCTCGATGTTCCTGATCGACTGTACGAACTGCTTTGTTGTCGATTCTTCGCGCTTGTGATCGAATAAATCCTTGGAAGCTATATGCTGCTTTTTTAGAAAGAAATAAATGTGAATTATCTAATAGCTCGTATCCAATCGAGCTGACATATAAATAATGTTCTAGATTTAAACCCAGCAGCTCGATAGTGTTTGGGTTACAATTTGATAACAGCTTGATAATCTTATTAAACCCGTAGATTGTCGTATCTGTCTGCTTATTTTCAAACTGTTCAAATCGCTCGTTCGTCAAAATTTCTGCTTTAGTATTTAGTGCAATTCCGCGCACGTCTAGGTCGCTGGTTTCTACATTAGTGCCATATGAATAGCTACCACCTAATCCAAGAAGAATAATTCTATTTTCTAAATGTTTGTCCGTCCTCAGAAAATCATACTCTTCTCCAGCAATCTTCTTTTTGATTTCTTCAATCGTCATTTATATCACCTACTTTAATAGCTCGGCAATGGAATCCAGCTCCAACTCCGTTTTTTTATCTTCGGATAAAAGCTTGTCCAATTTTGTTTCCATTGCTTTGAGATTATTCTCTTCCCTCTTAGTTGCAATAACCTCTAATCTTGCTTTCACATCTGTAATCCAATCGTTCAGATCATATCCAGAAATTTCAAATTTATCTAAACCAAGATCTGCTGCAGACATACGATAAGAGTTTAATCTTACCATCAAGAAAAACAATGCACTTTCTGACAGAACATTAAGATTTAATGTTAATCCATCCATCTCAAGAATACAATTTGTCATTGGCGCAAATCGTGTCTTCTTACTTGCGATTTCTTTCTTTTTATCTTCTACCTGTTTTTTTAATTCTAAAATTCTATCATCATTTTTACGCATATAGTGTACCTCTCGTTTCATATTCTCTTCCATTTTTTAAATACATTTTGATATATTCTGGATGCATCTTTTCATAAATTTCTTCCAAAGTAACAGGAATCATTCGTTTCTCATAATAAGACGTCTCTTCACATGGAAATAAATCTGATCTCTTGAAATATGTGTTTTTTTCATCAATATATCCTTCTGTAATAGTATATTTCCCTGGCCCCTCATGATGAAGTTCAAAAGTGTTATATTCACCTTTACATTTGCTTATGAATTTAAACCAACATTATGTTTCTACTTCATGTTTAAAATCATCAATATCCCATGATTTGTATTCATCCTTTGATGGATCATAAGGAGAGTATCTGTGATCCCCTTCCATCTCATAAAATAAGTCAGCATATTTTTCGCTACATGTATCATCACTGCAGCAAACAATTTTATTCTTAGGAAATGATTTTTGATGCATAAATTGACGATAATGTGAATCACCAGTATAAAACCAAAATTGTTTTCCAACATATCCAGTTGTGTATTTATATTCATACTCACGGTATGAATAATTAGAATCATATGTTATCCCCTGTTTTTGACACCATTCACGAAGCGCTTTGTATGTAGTGAAGGTTTCTTCGATATCATCTCTTGTATAACAATAGTTATCATACGTATCGTATTTACCCATATAGATCCATTCTTCATTATCTTTTGTCAAATATGTAGCACCAACAACCAAATCTTTTGCTTTAATGTCTTGTTTATCATTTATCTTATCACTAAACGCAGAAATTTCTTTATAGTCAGGTGAATCAACCGGCATAAGAATCAGTTCTTTCCCGTCCCAACCATATACAAATTTTCCTTCAAGTCCTTTTCCTTTAACGCATGAACAATTAGCCAGAATATATAGTAAATTCTCGATCGTAATCTCAAACTCAAAATCTCTAGGATCATAAACTCTGCAGTACGATTTACGAACATCCCATTCATTGGAATATTCTCTACCGCCAGCAGGTTTATTGAGTACAAACCCTTCTGTCGGAACATTATCAAATTCTGTATTAGCGATTTCCTCATCTCGCCAATTATTCCAGGATGTTTCTTTTCTTAGTTTTCCTTTTTCATCATAATAAATAACATACGCAATTTTCCCTGTATATGTGTCTTCTCTGTTCTGGTATCCGACATTAAGTCGTTTTGGAATATAAATATTACTTTTCATTAGTCACCTTCTTACTCTAATAAATCAAGTGTCACAACTGTAGGAAGCGCAAACGCCCACAAACATTTCATATCATGCATTGTCACGATTCCAGCAATTACTGCTGCGGATATGGCAATCCGCATTAAACCAATTGTTATATTTTTCAAACTTATTCTTCTCCGTTATGTTGTTTCATAATTTCAGCAATCATTTCTAAACAAGACGTCATATCTGTGAAATCTCCACTCATCATGGCACCAGTTGTTTTAATTTGATACCTATAATTCTCTGGTTTAATTGTAGGTTCTATTGGATAACCATGATACAGAACTGTACCTTTAGGAATTGTTACTGTTGCGTATGTATCAAGATAATCTCTTTTTAACTCTTTCAGACAAGACTGACATCCTTTATTGTATGTTTTACAATTGTCTCTTCCTGTATTATTGACTTCCACAATACGATTTGTTTTCTTAGAATAATCCTTGTATAAGAATTTATTTACAATAAGCAGCACACCATCTGTGATTCTATAAACATCTTGATATTCTGTGTTTGCTAATATTTCCATCTACTCATCACCATCTTTCCATGCATAATACTTATTCTCCATCTTCAAAAAATTTCAACATCAATACACAACATATCATGAAGGTTCTTAATCTGTTCTTCGGTCGGTTTCTTCCATGGCATCATATCTGTAACATCAAAAACCATTACTCCACACAGTTTGATTCTTGCAATTGTTTTTGGTGGACAATATTCTACAACTTCAGGCATCGGAATGTCGCAACTTGTTTTTAGTAATTGCGATTTCTGTGAATGCTCAAATGCTCTCAATTCATCTTTTCCAAGCCATTTCACCCATGCTCCACAATCATCACAATATAACCCTGTATTATTACCTTTTACTTCCGTATGCAAAGATGTACTTCCACACTTTCTACAACAATTTTGATACATAATTTTCACCTCATGTTAAATCAATTTGTTCTCTACTAATTCACCAAGATAATAATATCTGTCAATTGATTCCTTATCTCCAAGAATCCATTTGTCACACTCAACTTCTTCCATTTCATCAATCCAATTATCCCAATTGTCTGCAATGAGCTGACAGAACTTTTCGCCACTTCCACGCAAGAAACATCTGCCAACCCATTCAGCTTTTATGCTTCTATCTGGATAAACCAGTGTAAAATAGATTCCATTTTCAATTAAAGCATCTCTTACTTCTTTGTGGCTGCTTACGAAAATATAATCAGCTTTTCCAATATTCTCTTTAATGTGCTGAATATAATTACTTGGAAATTCTGGATTACGAACCTTTATATACCTTTCTTTGTAATTCTTTTTCCCACGATTCTTCATTTCATATGCTTCATCAACAACAGCCATCCAACTGAACTGACTGCTATCGCTATCGAGAATCTTATATCCATTCTCATTAAGTTTTTCAAAAGTATATGTCTTGCCACAAGCAGGAAATGCACTAATAATTTTTGTTTTCTTCATAATATTCTCCTTCCTAAGAAATCATTTCAGGATAGAAATCATATAAATAATCTCCAAATTCTCCGCCAGTATCAGAACCAATTATCTTCTGCCAATGATTTATCCATTCCTTACCTTCTTTTGTTAGTATGAATTTTTCGTATTCCTCTTTAAGTTCTTTTTCTTTTGTAGTCATTATTTATTTTTTACCCTCCAAATGAAACAAAACTTTCAATCACTAATTATCAGAATCTAACACAATTCCATTTTCGCATTGTGGACAGACAATAATTCCATAATGTTTTTGACATACTTCCATTCCGCATATACCAATTCCAGTACGAATATTCACATCTTCATCGTCAAAAGAAAATAAACATCCGCAATCCTGACAACGTATTTTATGCTTTGTTCCTTTTTCAATAATTTTGATCATAGCTTATCTCCTATATACTCAATGCGATATGACTTACCTACTTCTGATGATTCAAATGTTATTGAAATATCTTTATCAAACATTGGTAAAATACGATCAATTAGAAAACATATTTTTCTTGCACATTTTTTACAAACATCTTTTCTTTCAGACGACATTCCTTTTGTTGCAACCATAGGAGTACCATGTCTGTCTCTTACATAACTGTCTTTTATAACTGGAAGAAAGTATTTATCTGTTACGGTTTCCTTACCGCAAATATCACAATATTCTTTAATCATATTTTCTCCTATGAAAGTCCAATTTTATCCTTATAAAAATCTACACTCATTAATTCTCTTCTAAGCTCGTCGTACATTTTATGTAATTTAGGATTCACCCATTTCATCCATTCTTTACGACTGTCTGCAACCATAAGCTGACGCAGCATTGTAGCTGAGATAGGAAGTTCTGCACGATTGATAATCAGCTCAGTTGTATTTGCTAAATCTTTCTTGTCAAACCATTGACTGCGACTTTCATCATTGCCATAAATCATAACTTCTGGATTTTTATAAATATATCGATCTACATTATCCAGTAAATACCTTCCCCATTCAGGGCGGATATCATTTTCATCTGTCATATCGGCTAATCCATAAATCATAATATTAGGGTTATCACCATAAATTTCTTTTAACATCTTTGTTCGTGTATTGATGTTAAGCGGATTGCGCTCTGTACCACATTCCTGCGCTGATCCAATAAGAATCAACAATCTATCGCATAACATCAATCCTGTATCTACTAATTTTTCGTGTCCTTTATGAAAAGTCTGGAATCTTCCACAAATTAGTCCAACATCATACGGTTTCATAATTACCTCCACTCTTTTCTGCATCCACAATCTGGAAAGAAGTTTTCTACATCTACAATGAATTCATCGTAAAAACACATTCCGTGTTCTAAATCATTCATCCAGTTAATTAATTCTCTTAGAACCTGTGTAAAGTTTTCTTCTCTGCAATAGTAAATTTGTCCAATATCATAATCATCTTGATCGCAAATAGTCACGGTAATTGTATATGGTTTATGCCAATCATCACCTTTACTTGCAGTCAGAAGAATCCATGGTCTACCACAGAAACACTCATTGCAATCAAAATAAACTGCTCCATACACATTTAGATATTCAATATAATATTTCTCACTCTTATGATAATGTCTCTCAAATTCCATACTCACCTCTTAATTGGATACGCTGCATAACATGCTTGTTTGATATCAAAAGAATCATTATCATTCATACTTCTTTTATCCTTTCTTTGACAGCATCCCATGTTTCGTAATTATATTCTCCATCCATAGCAAATGTTCTCGGCATTATTCGTGCGTATACCAGCACTTCTTTTAATTCCTGTGGCATTTCTTTGTCGATGATACATCCATTGCATTTGTATCCTCGATTAGTTTTTAGATCGGATAAATTGAAAACTCTTAGGATACTTGAATTTGAAAAGAATAAAACAGATGTGTTATCACTACGGGAAAGAAGCAAATGCGATTCTTCTGGTAAATCTTCTATGATTTTATTTAATAATTCTTCTACAATTGTCTTTTTCTCCTGATCAAAACAGAAAACAGCGCTATGAAAATGTTCCATCTTTACACAATAATCAATTTGTTCTCTCAATGCCTCTTCCAACTGATTCATGATTCTTCTCCGACATAAACTAATTTTTCAATATATTCTCTGCCATCGCCTTTGAAGATTGGAATATTTTTATCAACAATCCACTCATTTTCAGATTTAGAAGCGTCTCTTAATTGTGTTGTTTCCATAATACCATTTGACTCAACAACTATCTTATTTCTTATACAACAACTTCCTCTCTTCTGGTATGTAGGGAAATCATTCCAATTGATACCTTTTTTCAACATTAACATATCCTGAATATCATTACTGGACTTCTCCTGCAATTCTCTATGCGAAAAATTAGCCTGTCCTACCATTTGAATTGAATTCCGCGAAGCATCTAGTTGCCTCCAGTAGAAACAATTGGTTACTTCTTCTTTCGGAATATTAAAACATCTGCAGTCGAACATTGCTCCTTTTATGATCGCATCCATATATCGGCTATTTAATTCATCTTCATTAGACCAAATAGTTTCGTAGAATTTTTTTTCAAAACATTTATTAAATACCATTGTAGCCATAGATGCCAGAATGCTGCAAAGTTTATCAACTCGATAGTTGAAGAAACAATCCGTATCTAATTTATCATAATCAACTAATAGCAGCGTAATTTCGTCACTCTGCTGGTAACTCATTTTACAACCCTGTACATTTTCGCAGAGATACTTTGCTGTTTCCTGCATAGATTTGATAAAAACTTCATCAAATGGTCTTTTAAATCCTTTCGTGAATGAATGTCCAGCTCTCATGTCAAGACGGCAAATTACTGGCGTTCTACGCTGAAGATAATACCTGTTCCTACTTTCATATTCTTTCATTCTATTACCTAAATCGTCTCGTACCATATTAATCCTCCGTATTATTATATTCTCTCATTCCATTTCCGAATTGCTTCATTTTTAACTTTATTCTGTTCTTCATAACTATAAATACTTGCTCCGCTAGATCCACCTCTGGCATGACATCTACATTTATGTCTGCCATTTCTCCATCTTTCACCGTCTATGTTTATGATTTTATTTTCAATTCTGCAATACAACTTCAAAAAGATGTTTCTGCTAAAACTAACTACCATATTTTATTCTCCATCAAAATAAACATTAACTGAATAGAACATTATAATCTCCCCTCTTCTAGTAACTTAATTAACCATTTAGAAAATGGATACGTTGAAAACAACATAACAATCGCTAAGATAAAGAACCATTCATGTATCACTGGAATCAGCGCAACAGATATAATAATAGGAATAAAATATACTGATAATGTTATTTTGACCACATTGCCCGTTTTTCTAGCTGCATTCTTAAATGGTTTTGATTCTATAATCTTATTTAATCTCTCAAGCATAATTCTCCTAACAGATTCCAGCTTCTTCAGCTTTAAATTTTGCGACCGCATCATATACGATTTTCTTTACAACATCTTTATCTTTAAAAATATTTCTATTGGATAACGGCAATGTACCATCGTAACTTTTTGAATAGTTATGTTTAGATCTATTAATATTTGTTTCAATAGGTTTGTTGTCGTATACAATATCAAAAAAGTTGATTCCATTTTCACGCATAATAAAATAAATACCGTAATGAACTTTTACATTTTTTAATTCTGCATTTTTGTAAATATCATATTCTTCTACACTCATATCCAAATAACCGTCATTTTCGTGTAAACAAATATATCTTTCTGCATCTTCACGATTGTCAAACACTTCTTCAATTGCGTAATCTGAATATATTCCAGATGTAACAATATATACTTTATTCATTTCGCTCTTCAACCTTTCTTATAAATATTTGATCCTTAATTTCTTCCCATGTTCTAGGGCAATAATTGATCCAACCCATCATTGCACCAACGTTATAAGCATAAGGAAGGTTTTTGAATTTCTTCACTTCTTTATTCTCTATATTTAATTGTCTTACTTTATATCTGAGTTTTTCCAGAGAATCCTGATAGATAGTGTCATCGAAATTACCATGTGTATGACCATAAAGAAGAACCGTATCTTTATAACAACCATTCCACGAGAAGATAGGATAATGAGAAAGCACAAGTTTTTGATTGATATCATTGTAATTATCAGTAAGTTCAAAATAATCAACCACAGTTTCAAATAACTGTTTTACCCTATAATCTTTCAATCCTGACTCGTCATGATTTCCGACCACTAAAATTTTTTTAGATTTGAGTCTTGAAATGACAGAACATAAATATTCATTATCTTTATTATTGCCACATCTACCAATATCTCCTAAAATGAATGTTGTATCATTATTATTGACAACAGAATTCCAGTTCTTAATAAGAATCTCATCATGCTCTAAAGCACGATGTTCAAAAGAATTCATGCATCCTATGTGTAAATCTGCAATATATCTATACATTACTTTTCTCCATTAATTCTTCGCAGACATGTATTAAAACCTGCTGTCCAACCACGATCGAAACTACATAGATCTTCATTTCCGTTTTCTTCTTTTGGTAGCTCCTTTAATGGACACCCTTTCATTAACTCATCCCACGAATCACCGGCATTGAAATTTGCATCATCATCTTGTACTATGCATTTATCTTCACTATTTAATAATAGACAATGTATGCATTTCTCTGGTGTGTCCATGACTAATACTGATTTATCCATATTATGTTCTCCCTCAATTCAATAATTCTTTGTCAATAATCTGGAAATTAGCTCTGTGAATATACAGCGCCTTTCCGTCAATCATTAATTTTGTCGTTTTCGGCAGATCTTCGCATACCTCGTAATATACGCTATCGCCAGAATAAGCACAAATCGGATCACCAAGCTGAGACTGGATGACAACTACACGAGCCTTTCCAAAATAATTTTTAAATCTATTGACAACGCTTGCAATAATAACATTCTCTCCAAGACTACCATCAGTTTTGCTATTGATTACTTCTGAACTCTGAAAATCCACATCAGGATTTAATCCTTTTTCAGCAAAAATCATTGTAGTTCCACAGTTCTCCACTTCCTTACCATCGATTGTAACCGTAACTACGCTGGACAATTTTTTCGTATAACCCCAACTTCCGTCTGAATACGTTTCTTCTTCTACAATATTGGAATCCAGGTCAATTTTCTGTCCACTCATATCCATGAACTTTTCACCTTCATTCGTATAAAATGAAGCATTATATGTATTACCCGTAATAGATCCATTTAGATCGTTTACTTCGCTATTCAACCCTTCACATCCCGTAAGACATGATACCGCAAGTGCTGCCATTAGAATTCCTGCTACTAATTTTTTCTTCATATGTATTTTCTCCTTTATTTTTTTATAAATGTCACCCGTAGCTATGACACCACGGATGACAAAATATTATTCTCCAATACTTACGATAGGAGTATTACTTCCCTGTACCTGCGGAACATCGCCGCTCCACTTTTCAATCTTCTGCTTTTCGATAAGCTCTGGAGTAAGAGATTCTGCAATCTTTTTATTCGCTTCAGCTTCCGCCTCTGCTTTGATTCTTGTAGCTTCCGCTTCACCTTCAGCCTGGATCTTCTTCTGCTCTGCTTCGATTGTAGCCTTTTCTTTTTCCTGTTCTGCAGCAATAAGAGCCACTTCTTTATCTTTATCGGCCTGTACCTTAGCTGTCTTTGCTTCGATATTTGCCAGCTCAAGTTCCTGCTGTGCAGTTACTTTTCTCTGGATCGCTGCAGACGTCTCCGAATCCGTTACAATATTGGTAAAATTAACAGTGTCAATAACAATACCATATGGCTCAAATTTTTGTTTCAGATATACATCAAGAGCTTCATTTAATTCCTGACGTTTGTCCCCAAATACATCAGTAACAGGGAATTTTGCTGTAACTTCCTGTGTCCAAGCTCTCATTTTAGGCTTGATAAATGTATTCTTCACTGTCTCACCAGACTGACCTTTAAACATTGTAAAAGTTTTAGTAATTCTATCTGGATCAAATTTGTAAGAGAACTCAAGATCTACAGTAAGAGATTTTCCGTCAGATGTTGGTGTAGAAAAACTTTCATCTTTTGGAGAATCACCCTTATCTTCGGATGTAAGGTATGACTGCTCAATACCAACCGAATATGTAGTTACTTTTTTCGTAGGAGATACAAAATGCCATCCCTGTGTTAGCACCTGATCGGAAATTCCGCTTGAGAAGTTATACACAACTCCTACATATCCTGCTGGAACTCTTTCCATACATTTGATACCAACGATCAAACCTGCTGCAAGAACTACTCCTAAAACAATTCCGCCTAATTTACCATTTTTCATTTTTCTTTCTTCTCCTTTTCTTTATGTTTTTCATCGTCTTCCATTGTTTCTATCGTATCGTCTATGATACGAAGTAGGAATTTTCCTAATGGCTGGAACAGAAAAGTCAACAGAAACCATAAAATTACTGTAACTAATACTGCTCCAAGGATCAAAATTGGATTCACATCATCACCTCCTCATCTTAGATGTTTCCAAAAATTTCATTCTTGACTTTATACTCTCTATGGTCTTTGTGAACTACCCACGAGCTAAAGCTCGTTGGGCTTCCTGCTTCAACGTCCTCGTAACCTACTAACTCCACAGACGTAAATTCCGGTAGTCCATACCGTACCGAATTATTTTTATGCTACATTTAATAATCGTAATCCTTCATTCAGAATATTAATCGCAGCATTTATATCTCGATCATGTTTTGTACCACACTCAGGACATGTCCATTCTCTAACTGATAAATCCTTAGTATTCTTATTAACATAACTACACACATTACATATCTGACTTGATGCGAAATATCTACCAACCTTAATATACTGTCGATTGTTCCAATTAGCCTTATATGTAAGCTGCCGTGTCAATTCATACCAACTACAATCCAAAATTGATTTCGCAAGATTATGATTTTTTATCATATTTGATACCGATAAATCCTCACTAACGATCACTTGGTTTTCGCTAATCAATTTATGAGAAATTTTATGTAAATTATCAATCCTGGTATTGTGGATCTTTTCATGTGTTCTTGCTACTTTTATTCTTTGTTTGTTCCAATTCTTACTACCTTTTACCTTATGAGCAAGCTTTCGCTGTTCTTTAGCAAGCTTCTTCTCATATTTCTTGGTGAGTTTAAGATTATCAATCTTCTCTCCGTCAGAGGTAATAAGCAAATCCTTAATGCCTAAATCAATTCCAATCATACATCCAGTAGGCTCCATTGAAATATGTTCTGTTTCTATAAGAATTGATACAAAATATTTTCCAGATGGTACTTGTGAAATTGTTGCAGATTTTATCTTCCCTGTAAATTCTCTATGAATCTTAACTTTAGTCCATTTAAGTTTCGGAAGTTTGATTCTGCTATCCCCAAATGATACTTCGATGTTGTTGTTAGTAAAGTTAGTAGAATATGACTTTTTATTATCTCGCTTAGACTTAAATTTTGGGAAGCCAGTATGTTCTTTGAAAAATTTCTGATATGCTGAATCCATATTATAAATTGTATTCGTAAGAGCAAACTTATCCACTTCTTTTAACCATTCATGCTCCTTTTTAAGAACCTGATTGCAATAATTATTACAAGAAGTTTTATTCATAGATTCTTTTTTTGTTTCGTACATTTCTTTCCGATGTGCTAATGTCTGGTTATAAACAAATCTACAACATCCGAATGTTTTCTGGATTAAAACTTCTTGTTCCTTATTGGGATACAATCTATATTTATAAGCTTTTAACATTTACTTATCACCTCCAATCTATTTATATATTCTCTATTTTGTACGGCTCTTTACCCATCAGCTAAAGCTAATGGGATTGCGAGCCTGTCTTTTTCAATATTTCCTATGAAATTTTCTTTGTTATTAAAAGACTCATAGCAAACTTCGTGCAAAGACATATTAGGAATGTATTCGTTATTACTAACCATTATGGCAACTTGTTCATCTGATTCTATATCTTTGTTACAGCAATAACATTTTCTCGGATTTAAATACATTGGAAAATTTTTGAAATGATGCACTTTAATAATAGAATCTTTATAATTTATTGTTTCCACTATTAAATCACCTCCATCATGAAAGACGCATTTTATTCTATGTTTGTAACAACAGGATGTGTCTCCTTGTATCTATCTTGTTCTTTTAAACATTTTCTATAGTAATCCGTCGATTTTAAACTTTGATCTTTACTGTTTTTCAAATCATTACAATACAAACATCTGTAACGTTCATGTTCTTCAAGATCTCCTGCATCATACAATTCTACTACCATATCTTTTGTGCATAATCTATTGCAATCACAGCACGTAACAATATCTTCATATGTAATACCAAGTTGTTGTTCGATGATGTCAATAAAATACCCTAAAATAAAATGCCTATCAATAAGCATATCCGTAATTTCGCCATCAAATAAATCGGCATCATACCATGGTAACGTTCTACTATAATTATAAAGTTCCTCAGATCCTGTTAGCATACAAGCCTTAAAGAATGCTGCTGAATAACCACCTGTTCCTGTATTCACTGGAACACTATATTCTGCAAATGCATCAAGTTTATAGTATCCATGAATTCTAAAAAGTTGATCACGAAATTCTTTTAAAAATTCATCTGTAACAAGCTTTTTGATGTTTTCTGGCATGTGATATTCTACATGGACATCTTTTCCTTCTCCTACTATGGGCATAATCATTTCCTCCTCTTCATCCAACTGCTCCGAACACAGTCATATCTATATATACCGGTTCTTCAGGATGATAACCCTTAGATACGTCATCCTCATATTTTTCTTTTAATCTTGTATTTTTCTTTTCTGCGTACTCACGCATTTCTGAAATCGTAGCATCATCATATTCTACATGATTGTAGATATAATTATTTAGCTTTCGTTCCAAAATATATTCTCTCTTAAAAATATTATCTATTCTTTTTAATCCATTCATTAAAGCTTAAATCATACATATTATTCATCCTGTATCCATTTTTAAGATAATCCAATAAATTTTTAATGAATTGTGTTATTCCTCCAAGAGTACTAACCTTGTATTTATAGTTTCCTACACAGAATCCAATATATTCTAATGCTTTGTCGTACCCATATTTTCTCTGGTTATAAATTAGTTCGTGATATTCGTCTTCTGTAAAAGTATAAGTCTTGACTGTTTGAGTAACTTTTTCTTCTTTAATTTCCACGCTGCATCCTTCCTCAATTTAATACGCATAGTCATAAGATAAATAATATCCTTGATCAGATAGCTTTTTAAACAATTCAATGCGAGATCTCATATCGACCTTATCAACTTCATCTCCATCTAAAATTCTCTGGCAAATCTCAGTCATCTCTGCTGGATCAATCAGATGTAAATCTTGATCTTCTGAATCAAACCATTCTCCTTGTATAATAGGTATTCTCTTTCCACTATATTTTTCGATCAAATCTTGTACCAAGCCAATATTATATCCAGAATGTGATGTGCTGCCTCCGCCAATATATTCGATGTCTGAATCATCATAGTCAAACATCGTGGTTCCTTTATGGATGTGTATTTTGTACGATTTAAACCAATTGAACCCTACGGACATCTTTATACCACTTTACTTATTTTCCCACATATATGTAAGAAAATTATTCTTATTATCATCTTTTTTAAATTCCATATTATAATTTAAACATTCAATAGATATTTTCTTTTTCATTTCATTCCTCATTTTTTTGATATTCAATTCTTTCCATTTATCTATAGTAATTGCTGCATCATGACAATTTGTAATATCAATTTGTATTTCACTTTCTTCACCTGTTTTAACGTCTTTTATAGTTGTGTATAATACAATTTTATCTATATCTTTAATTATCAAATTTTCTAATTCTTCTTTATTTGCGACCGTTTTTAACATATAATTAACCCTCTAATACTTCTTTAGGACAATACACAATCTGTTTACCAGCCTTTTGCGCTTTGCGAATCGTAGACCATACACCACCAGATTTTTTACCATCCCAAATTGCCAACAATACATCACAGTGGTCAACCATATATTGATCTCTTGCATTGTCGCAACCTTTGTAAAATTCATCGGATAATTCAATCCATTCGTCTGCATATTTTTTCATGTCATCATATAATGCATGTGACGAATTATAATCTTTACATGGTAGAACACAATGCAATCGCAACGGAATGATTTCATACACCTTCACTAACATAGCTACTGTTCCAAATGCAAAATCGCTTCCTGAAGCCATACCACAATAGGTATCTAAATTCTCTCTCTCCAAATAACAAACTTCATACATTTTAAAGAGCTGTTTTACAATCCATTCTTCAATCTTTTCCCAAGCATCATCCGCTTCGTTTTCTGGAAGTCCAAGTCTTTCAGGTCTATGTCCTGTTAATGCTACTCTCATACTGTTTCTCCAATTTTTCTATATTCTGTATATACTTTATTTTCACAATAATAAAGATTGTAGTCGTTCTGTTCAATATACCACCATAATTTCTGATGCCCCGATCTTAGATAATCTCTGCAGTAATCTGTCGCCTGATAATGATCATCTACCATCTGGCGAAAGCTTAACTCGTCAATATTATCTGAATTGTAACAGTAAACAGCAATTTTATTGATTAGATCTTCCGTAAAATCTTTCGTTACCACAAAGACAACTCTAATAATTTCATTGCCAATTCTTTTGATGGAACGGAGCTGTTTAAGACTATGCAGATGATACACTACTCTGTTGAAGCGATTATATGAAACATTACTTAGATTAGGAATACTTGTATGTAATTCGATTTTTACCCTTAGTGCGTTAACAATATCAAAAAATTTGTTATACCAATCTTTATGATTTTCATAATCAAAAATTGGATCTCCGCCACCCGACAAAGAAACCCAATTGCAATTGTTCCTCTTAATCTCATCTGCTAGGGAATCAATCCCTTCCAAGGTGCTTTTAGGAATCTGCAGATTATTATTCTTGACAATACAATATGGACACGTATAATGGCAGCCAAAATTTGTAATCACGCTCAAATATTTATCCATCTCTACCTCCTGTTGAAAACAACATTTTATCGAGTTACTCGTTAAAATATTGCCATTGGATCTATCGGGATTTTCTTTTGTTCTTCTTCCTGCTCTTCAATAAAATCCTTATAATCCTGAGCAATAACAAAACACTCTTGACTCAAATCTTCTGTTTTTATATCTTCATATCCCCAATCACAATCATATTTGTTAATACCAAAATGTTTATTAATTTTATCCTGATTATGTAAGATTTGTCCAAGCGATTCAAATAATACCTTTAAATCATTTTCATCTAAATTTTTCATGCCTTACCTCTTCCTTATGTTCCTGTATTTGCAATCAATACGACCTGTTCTTGATCTAAATTTATTTTCTGCACCACAACGTCCGTATCCACCTTTCTGAAATTTCGATTTCATTTATTCATTCTCTGTCACAATTCGCCTAAACATCTCATCTGTAGAATCTATCAGATCATATCTTTTATCCATTGGCGCTGTTGAACTTTTTGCAAATTTTCTTTCTACCATGTCAATATAGTAAGTAAAATTACCATCATCGCCCATGTAAAATTCTTCCCATTCTTTGTCCGTAAAGAAACGTCGCATATTAAGCTGTTCGATGGCTAGATTGTCAAATGACACAACTTTGAATTTGTCGTAAATGTTACAGATGTTCTCTTTCAACCACATCTGTCTTACTACAATATTTTCATGATCTTCTGTATACCAATCAGTCCCTCTACGGATCTGCTTATAGCCCAGGATCAGCATCTTCAGATTATTATTCTGTAATGCTTCAATATCTGATGGTTTTAAAATTCCATTAATAACATGGAGTACTACATTTGGATACTGCTTTATCATGGAGATGAATTTTTCCGTTGGATTGACAAGTGATACACCAAGACCGTAGATCAGTTTTTCATTAACTAATCTTTTATCAGATCCTGTTTTTGTTCAAAATGAATCTGATTTACAGTAATATTCGCAATTACTTTTCGTTCTTTAAGTTTTTGTAGGAATGGAATTACATCAGGATGTGTAGTGATATCACCGCCACCGATTGCTACCTCCTGATATGGATGTAAAGTATCAATAAACTTTTCGTTCATAATATCTCCATGTCTGCCATTTTCCGTACTTCCTTCATGACACATAGGACAATTTCGATCACAACAATTTGTTATTTTGATATCCATATTTTCTGCAAAATCCGGAATAAACTCATCATCATTTGTTTTTCTGATCTTTGTCCCATCGCTCAATATAAGAGTACGATAATTGCCATTTTTATAAGCTCCTAATAATTCCATTCCTATAATCCTCCTAAATTTTATCAGCAGTCATATCCATTATAGCCGAACGTAATAACAGTGTCCCCATTCTCTGTTGTGAATGATTCTTCAAAAGTTTCCCAATCTTCGCACCATTCATTCCAAAAATAATCATAATCATACCATTCATTTTCATGAAGAAAATCCAAAAGATCTCCTTCTGTGTCGTATGTAAAATTTGGATGATACTTGCTAGATTTTTCAAAGGTGATTGCTTCTTCTTTTGTATAAAAATGATTTACTTGAGGTTTGTTGCCATCTGGATAAGCATAGCCACTTCCTCTAAATAGAAATACTTTTCCTTGCTCCCATTTATCATAATCGCTTTTATTACACATTACGAGCGAGTGAACCGAGCTACTATTTGTTTCAAATGTTCCTTTTCTAATTTGTGTTTTCATCTTTCCCACCATTCCCCTTCTGGATATTCATGATCAATTGCATCCATATTGATTAAACCTGCTTCTTTCATTCCAGAAAAATAGCATGTTTCATCTCCATCCTGAATTACTACATATTTTTTGTTAGAAATAAACTCTTCTAATGTGATATTCTCTTTTTTTAAAAATCCACTAAGGATATCTTCATCCACAGAACCAGTATCTGGAATATTGAATCTCCAGAATTCATTTTCTGAATCAGTCCAATAATTAATTTCAATTCCATATTGTTCTTCTTTGTCAGAAAGAAACTTGTTTAACTTTTCTTCCGTCATTCCTTCCTGGTAATAATTGTCTGCATTATATTCTTCGTTATCTTTATTCGGAATATATTTACATTTTTTTGGAAGTTCAATTTTCTTTAATGTCGGCACATATTTCTTAACAATTCGTAATAATTCTTTATATGTATCATCATTATATTCTTTAACCAACGAAGCACAAGCATATAGCCATTTATCAGAAAAACTTGCCAATGCCCTAAATGGAGATCTTCCAAAATATAAATCTCCCTCATATGGCATCCAAATACAATTTTTCTCTCCTGTTTTTGAATCATCCCATAACCACATATCATGAGTAATCTCTTGTAGAGTATATTTACCTTCATTTTTCATCACGCAAAGCGAATGCATACTTGACGAATTTGTCTCAAAAACACCAATTCTAATTTGAGTTTTCATATCTTTATACTCCTTTTCTTTATGTAAAAATACAAATCGTACCATTATTGTCAATATCTACGTTATTGTTAAAATACACATAAGGCCATTGAATTCCAGAAATAATGTCAGAATTCATATCATGTATAGCGATTTCTTTGTCTCCATATTTTTCCATTGCTTTCTGCAGCAATTCAATAAAGTCTGAAATCTTATAAATATCATCTTTTTCAAAGGTCAATGCTTTTGTCATACGTCCGTCAATACTTTCAAAGTCTTCCTCAATGATCTTATTCATTTCAATCTCCTTTACAAATTTTATTGGTACCCTCTTTTCCATATACAACTTCATCTGCCAGTTTTCGAGAAATACGACTAACCTGCTTTAATCCCTCTCTGATAATCGTTCCGCTTGGTTGCTGATGATCTTTGATAAATCTGATCCACTGATCTTCGTTTAGAATGTTTTTTTTACTTTCATATACTACTGCATAGCCTAGTTCCCGTTTTGCAAGGCAAAGTGTGTTGATCATGCAGTCAATATCATCTAATACATCTTTAATAGTCACTGATTTTACCCTCTCTTTATGTAAATAGTTATATCATTCTATGTAAGATTATTCTCCTATGATCCGTTTATAAAAAGCGTTCTACAATTTATATACCTAGTGAATTAGAATTGATTGTAGAACGCTCATGATATCAAATTATTAAGGTTATTTTAGGTTGCTGATTAGTCTAAATATGATTTCAGACCACTTTCAAAATATGGAATTGGTCTTCGCTTGAATCTGTATTTTTCAACCCTTGCATCGATAATAGCTTTTACTGCAGCGTCATCAATTTCACCTGTTCTTGCATACCGATCGAATACAGAATATTTAAATCCAAGAGCGCTTTCGTCAGAAGATCCACATAATCCGTCTGACGGCGTTTTGTCAACCATCTTTTTCAGTAGAATCGTCTCATATCCAATAGCTTTTACTTCCTGTACTGTGAAATCCTTTAATGGTGCAAAGTCTCCTACTGCATCGCCCCAGCGAGTTTCCCAAGATAAGAGTGTTTCCGAAAGATTGCATGTATTAGCGACTCGTCCATTCATACTCTGTGAAATTGCATAAAGTGTTGCCATTCTGATTCGAGGAGGCAGATTAATTGATGTCTGTTTTGACAAATGATCACCAATTTGTGGTCTGATTTCGTGCTTTAGCGCAAGAATTGCTGGATGAATATCTACAGTACAGTATTCAATACCTAAATGTTTAGCAACTTCATAGGCATCTTCAATATCTGTCTGTTCTCCGTCTGGCATGAGCACACCTAAAACTCTATTCTTTCCAAGAGCTTCCACACAGAGAGCCGCAACAATGCTTGAATCTTTGCCCCCTGAAAGACCTACTGTGGCAATACAATCTTTCCCATTCTGCTCAAAGAACATTTTAATCCACTCGCCAATCTTATTTTTTGTTTCTTTTGCATCAAAAGTATACATATCTATTCTCCTCTACTGATTTAATTTCCACAGTTCAACATGAGTATCAAGTTCATTAAAAATCTTCTGCATCATTGAATATACTTCGTCCCAATCTGCTCCACCACGATCACAGCCGATCTTATATGGCATAGCAATTGTTGCACTAAAATTATTGTTCCTTTCATGTGCTTTACAACACATAGTTCTAAAACACTTTTCTAATGCTTCCAGAGAAGTATATTGTTTTCCGTCATATCCATAGTTATCTTGTGCAAAGAAATTACAAATCCACTGTTCATTACTTGGAATTGCAATCGATCCGCAGTCGTATCCAATATATTTTGGCTTGACTGGTACAATTTGTACTTTCCCCAGCATATCCGATGATGCTACCTTTTTATATTCTTCGTATACATGTGGAAATCGCTGTCTAACCTGCAAAGCCACGCCAGATCCCATCTTTCCCATACAATTTACCTGATGACAAATAAATTTTGCATCCGTATCAAATAAATTTCCTTCGATAATTTCAATCATAGCTTTCTCCATTCAGTCTTTCTCTGATTTCTCCAAAGGTCTGCTCTTTTACTAATTCTCCATTTTTAAAGATAAGTTTTAATTCATTTTCTTCTGGAATCGTATCTTCTGTATATCCATCATGGCATACAAAATTATTACCTTCTTTCACAACACGGCAAAGACCTTTATGTGATTTCTTTAAATTATTTCTATCCGTTTTTGGATTTTTCTGAATGGTATATTCTTTTCCATCGATTACACAATAGGTACTTTTCATAGCAAATCCAAATGTGTCTCTAGTTAAGCAAACCATTCCATCTTCCGGAGTACACATTGCTGAAAATGAGAATGCACCTACTCCAAAAAGGATCGTATCTGCAGCAAATCCAAGTTTTTCAAGCTGTGTCCAAATTTCTTTGATTTTACTGTACTGACAGCCATCTCCATAAATAATACCAATCTTTGGATTCAGCTCTTTATACCCTTTGGAATTTACACTTCCGCCAAAAATCTCGTACAGTTTCTGAACTGTTTTTACTGAAATTTCAACAATATCTCCACTATCAGGGCGTACAAGGAATTTACCATTATGCTCCTCAATTTCTTTCTTGAGTTTTGGAAGCGCTTCTTCAATAAGTTTCCAATAATCGAAAGTGTCAGAGACATAGCTGAAAGAAGTATTCTTGTATGTATCTGTCAACAGTCTTTTTAATAAATTCTCCTCGGTTTCACATACTGCCAAATTACTGCATACTGTTGCATGTTCCAGGCTAACTGCTCCGATTCCAATATGATTTTTTACGCAATCTGCATTGTACATCTTATCAATATACTGGGTTGCTGGAATTGTAGAGGTTTTATCAAATGACAAAAGCCATGAAGAGCTGGCGTGGATACCGTTTTCGATGCCAAGCCCTCTGAATCCAAAATCTGCCATTGCCATTGCTGGATTTTTATTATCGGTTGTTTTTTCATAAAACTCGTTTGCGAGTGTTCTATATTTATGACCTATAGTTGCCCAATTACATGTGCCAAAAGTGAAAGATTGCATAACGCATTCCAACCATTGTACAGTCCATGCAAAATCTGGATGAGTATTTGTCATTTCGATGCAAGGGACTCCCATTGTTACAACAGATCCTTCTGGAAGAGCTTTGATCTCTACAGGTAAATACTGCAGATCCCATAATTTTTCGATACGTCCAAGATCATAACTCTGAGAACCGATCTGATTATCCAGATATTCTTTATATTCTGCAATAACTTCTTTTTTGGGTCTTTTGAAGAAAGTTTCATTTGCTAAATCAATCATATATTCCTTAATAAAACCCTGTAATCCAAAGAATACAACTTCATTCAGATTTTTGAACATTGATTTTCTAGGAGTAATATAAGAAGTTAATTTTGTAAGACCCTTTGGAAGAGCATCAGGATTTGTATTTTTATATGTATCTGCCATCAGCATAAAAGAAATGTTTCTCATTTTAGACCTCCATAACTGTGATTTTATCGTGTTTTCCTGTGAAAAGACTGTCTGTTGTAAATAATCTTTCAACTGTTCCATCTTCAAGTGATTTGATTAATGTTCCTTTTTCTCTATCAAGAACTGAATTTTCGGTATGTGATGCATAAGCATAAATTCTATCTACACCACGTTCTTTCAACGCTTTTGCACTATAATATAAAGAACCACCATATGAAATGATGTCATCAATCATCAAAACTTTTTTACCTTTAAGATCAATACCGTTATCTCTGATTTTGAGTCCAAGAATTTTTCCTGTATTCCAATCTCGATTTTTCTCACCATAGCAATACGGAATGTCAGAAAACAATCCAGAATATCTTTTCGAACTACCGGCATCCGGAAAATAAAGAATAAGATTTTCTTTACTAATCTGCTCAATTACTTCATCAATATATTCTCTTGGATTAAAAACATATACTCTATTCAAAAGCGCTGCTCCAACATTACTATGAACATCAAGTACCTCTACTCTATCAAATTCGAGCCAATTAATAACATCGGCGAACCCTTTTAATGTAAAAACCTCGCCCTGATCATGGATTCTGTCCATTCTGGCATTCGGAAGATAAAACATTGTAAGATCAATTGATTTAATATATGGAAAATTTTTTAAATGTTTTGTAATATAAATCAGCGCCGAAAGTTCTTCTTCTTTCTCATACTTCCATGTAATGTTGTTATATTTCTGATAAAAACAATCGTCTAATACGATTCTCTGTGTTCCATCTGGAAAGTGTTCTACTTTTACTTCTTTCCCATTTAAAATGATCATATCTTTATTCTCCAATCACATTAATCTGGCAACTTTTCATAACTTCGAGTGCTGCTTTATGTTTCTCAGGTGTCGATCCAGCACAACAACTTGCATCTACAGTGATTTCTGTTTTTGGAAACACCGCTCTTAAAATCAATGCATTTGAAATCACACAGATATCCGTACACAAACCGACCAGATCGATATCACCATCTCCAATCCATGTCATATTTCTCCACTGCAAAGTTCCAAAAGTACTTTTGTTTACATATCCGCAGTTAGGAACCCCAAGGTCGCTCACAACCTTCCATCCTTTTGTTCCAAAAACACAATGTTTTACTGGAAGTTTTCTTCCCTCCAGAGTATTTAAGTAATCGTCACAATGCGTATCTCTTGTAAAGATAATTTGATCTCCACGATTATAATACTCTTCAATTTTCTTTTTCACATTCGGAATAATCGCCTGTGCTTCTTCCGATCCAAGGCTACCATTTACGAAATCATTCTGCACATCTACTACAATTAAAGTTCTCATTGTTTATTCTCCTCTCTTACTTCGTCAAATCTCTTTACCCAGTCCTCAAATGACACATCGTCTCCCACTGTGCCATCGTATTTACACATCCAATATAGAGTTTTCTTTCTCTCGTATTCCAAGTCATATCTTAAATTATGAATAATTGACTGAGCAAAATCTTTCATGTGATTGTATTCGCTTTTTAAGACTAATCCAAACATTAAATTTCCTCTTTATCTTCTGCAAGTTTATTCCAGACACTTGCAATTTCTGACATCACTTCTTCTACGGTTTTTCCATCCGTTGAAATTCCTAATCTATCAAGATATTCCTTTAATTCAGACATCGTGTTTTCCATTATTTTTTCCTCACTTTCCAAAATTTTAGTAATCGTTACTAATTTCTAATTTCGATTCTTTTTCGAATCTATCTACATATTCCCTGACACGTTCGTATGCTGCAGGAACACTAATATGTTCTTTCAGTAAAAGTTCTTCCACAGCTGCTCGTTCAATAAGAATTTTTCGATCGTGTTCTTCTTGCGTCATAATAATCACCTTATAAGTTTGGCTGACCAGTTTTATACCAGCCAGCCATTTCTTTTTAGTCTAATTCATCAAGCATTTTCTGCAGATCTTCTACGGAAGCGTTTTGAAGTGCTTCATCCTGTTTGGTAGCAATAATCTGCATAATTTTCTGTTTCTTCTCTTTACGTTCTGCAGCTTCCTGCCGATTCTTTTTCTCTTCCAGTTTTTCATTAAAGATATATTTTACAATCTCAATCTTGGTCGCAAGAATATCATCTTCCGCTGATTTAGTCTGAAGCAGACTTTCTTCATCCGTCCTCTTTACTTCTGCATTCAGTGTCTTAAACACTGTGTCCAGCGATCCAAGCGGAAGATCATATAAATCTTCTACTGCAATCTGTCCCTTATACGGGAAACGATATTTACCTTTTACTGCTTTTTCAAACATATTACTCATAATGTTATTCTCCTTTATTAAAATTTGATTTTCATAATTCTTTCTGTAGCACCTTTAACTTTTACAACAAGCTCATTGCGCTGCGTCAGACTAAAACCAACACCAGAGAGTTGATCATCGACGTCTGTTACACTACACTTTGCGCCAAGTGCTTCAAATACTTTACGATGTGGAACTAATTCATTCTTAAGATATTCCACAAAGAAACCATTCGGCTGTTCTGGATTTACGCATCCATTCAGGAAAAAGAAAAGATGTTTATTCCCGATCCCATTCTGCTCATCAAAATAATTCGGGCTGTAACTGATTACAGATACAGGTGTAAACTGATTTGTCTTTACTCCCCATACTTCTCTACTAGAAGCAGCCGAGTGACCAAAAAGTTTTTCTTTGATGGTAAAGTTTCCGTTCTTATCCATAATTACTTCTGCGACGTCTACGTCTCCACGCACTGGGTTATTGTATTCAAACGAATAGATCTCGCCATCGAATCCATCCAGTTTAGTCTTTCTCCCATGTCCATCACGGAGATTATATGTAATTGCAGATTGCTTTTCTGCGCGAAGCTTTTCATCAAGAATTTTCTGTTTATGTATTGTATTGTCTCCAATAGGAATTTTTTTATATGTCATATCATTAATTGAAGCATAGGCAGGTACAACAACTCCGACATCTACGCCCATCACCCTGTTTTCATCTAGTTTCTTTCCAGGATCTTGTTTAGGACATGAATATGCAAGCATAAACCAATAATCCCATCGTTTTGTTTTCTTATTCTTCTTTCTAAGTAGCTGCGAATCTCCAAATTTATATTCACTATTTTCTTTCATGAAACTGCTGATTAATTCTTCCAATCGACTATTTTTCTTTACGGTAAAACGGAATTTTAACCTTGTTTCGTTCACATCAATATGATGTTTTATTTTTTTCTTTTTATTATTCTCATCATATTCATATGTTACATAATCAAAGCCTTCTTTTTTAGCGATTGGACTTAAGAATGATGACTGAAAAGAATAAAAACCTCTTTCATAATTCAAACATTCAACTTTTGTCTGATCTCCTCGTACAAATAACGGAATCGTATCTGTATATGTCATCGGCGGATTACCCTCTCCGGCATCAATTTTCTTTTTCCAACTATTTTTACCTGAAAAATAGTTTTTATATATACTTTCACTTATCATTCCAAAAGATCCAGAATAATAGAATTTACAACTTCTCTTTGCAGCTTGATATGTTGCACTTCTGATTTTGTCTGTTCCATATGTATCAAACAGCCATTTCCCTCCATTTTCTTTTCCTAACGCATTGTATACGTTGCAAGCACTAATAATTTTATTACTTGCAAGAATGGTTTCCTTTTGTAATATTTCAAAAATTTTGCCAAACTCATCCCAATCTTGCGTTGGGAATTCTAATGAATTAATTTTGATTCTTTGTGTTTTAGCTATTACATTTTCTTTTTCCATTTATATATTCCTTATTGTGTTATTCAGTTCATCTGCAACATAAATATTTTTCCGATTATTTCAACTCAATTACATATGCACCAACCGAGTTGGATCAAAATCATGATCCTTATTTCAACTCACATATCTTATGGTTAACGATATGATAATTCACTTATACATATGTAATGCATCGTTAGATGGGCATGAAGGGCGTTCGGGGCAGTTCTCTCAATCCACTTATACATATGTAATGCATCAGCAAATTTAGACAAGATCCTCACTACATATTTGTGTGAATTGTACATCCTATTGACCCGATGTAATGGGTATTGCCTTATGCAATTCCTTCGATGAGTGTTGCGGTCACTAAATTTAATTAGATTTATACCGTACTTCTCAATTAGGCCGAGTGCGAATGATCCAATAAAACTATGTACACTTCACATTCGCACTGTGGTTATAGTATTCCACTAGAGTCGGCACTGACTAATAGGTTCGTGGAAATTCAGCTTGAATCAGCCATTCAAATATGATATCCTAAGACTGAGAATAAACTTCTCAAACCTATTAATTTCTCTTTTTGAAGATCATCGTGATCTGGTCGCCAAACTTTCTCACAATGGTCTTCCAAGTATACTATATATAGTGGTTTTGTTTTCATTCTACCGCTATATATAGTATTTATTTTCCTATGAAATCAGTCTTTCATTCAGAAGAAACTCTTCGATGTCGGACACCCAAAGCATGATACGCACTGTACCAAATCACACATGTGATGCTTTTTAATGAAGTCTTTGTCTACGGCCTGTTCGTCTGTGATTACGGTTCCACATTCGTCCATATTTTGAATCTCGTGTTCTTCGTAAACCTTTCCGGAATATTTTTCTAACCTTTTCATTTGTCTCACCTCCTTTTTATTTCGTTTTAATTTCGATCTTTTTGTTGATCAGCACCTTACTGTATTCTCTCCCGTCAATAATTTCTCTGTTTGAATTTCTGTAACTTTGACTGGTTTTACACCTTTTTTCGTAACACATAATACTGCGTCACCAATCTGCAGATTATTGATGAATTTTCTCCATCCTTTAACTCTTGGCACTCGCCAAATGTATTCTTTCGTACCAATACCATCGTAATTGATATGAACACCTTTGATCAGCGCACCTGGCTGACCTTTATATACTGTCCGAATTGTTTTGGCACCATTTCTTTTCATGATAAGATATCGGATATATCCATCTACGAGATAACCATTCTTATCCAAAATAATTGGCTTGTCTTGATGATTTGTACGAAGCCAATATTTTTCAAATCGTTCCATCTTTTCTTGAGATGGATGAGAATCAAGAAACTGATCTGAAATTTTGATGTCATCAATATTCATCTGCATTATTTTATTCTCCTTTCTTTACGCTGCGTTTCCTTTCCCAACAAGAAAGTTTTCGAAATCTCGTTTCATGAATCTGAAATTAATACCCTGATTGGAACTATATTCATCATCTGCATTCTGATATTCTCCAATCCACTGTTCAAATTCCTGATCCTGATTATTCTGCGCTGCATAAACCATCAATGCAATTAACGCTGTTTTACACTGCTGATAAACATTTGCAGACACTTTTGTATCCTGAAGACACTCGTTGTAAAATTCGATGTCGTCTGGATCTACTTTCTCATTTACATGAGTATGTACAAAATCAATATCATTCTGATCAATACGATCATCAACACCAATGATTGCAGATTCTTCACCCTCTGAATTTTCTGATGAGTCTTTGATACTTTCGCTCTCTGCATCTTCATTTGGTTTATTCTCTTTAATATGTAAAAAATCCACTAATAAAGTATGTAAATAATCAATCTTCTGCTGAATTACTTTTTTGTCCTTCGTGTGTTTATCCTGCTCTATTTCAATCCAATCAGTATCATTGACTTTGATTTCTTTCATGTCATTAAATGCAATCAGGAATTTTCCAAAATTTTCTGGTGAAACTCCTTCATCTAAGGCTCTTTTCATAAGAGTCATCCATGCCATAAAATCTTTTGACACAAATAATTCAGCTACTTCTGTATGATCGAGTTTATCTGCGTAAGGAATTAACATATTAAAGTATTTGTTCAGTGTATCAAATTCTTCTTCTGTTCCGTTCTCATTAAGATACTTGCAGATATCCCTTGGCGCCTTTTTCCATTCTTCTAAATGAAACATCGCCATAACGCATTCGATGATCACTCTTTCCCAGATGCCTTTTTTCTTGTCTAACTCATTCAGCATCGTACAATCTTTAAGAAAACGATTATTATCTTTAATCCGTTTAATTTTATCCGCAAATGTACCAATGTAAGTAAACGCCTTCTGGCTTACATTCATTGGAATAGTAGAGTTATATAACATGACAAGATCACAGGTATCTTCTGGAGTACATTCCTGATAAATTGCAGCAGACAACTGACATGATCTCATTCTCTTTTTCAGTTCTGGTGGGAAATCATTATAAGTTTTATTAACCAGATCAAATGTTTTGATTTCTTTGATCAGTTTTCCATTTTCATCTCTCATAGGTTTTCCATTTTTATCCAGTTTGTTTCCTTGATAAGTCACATATCTATTCCGGATTGATTTAGAGATCTTATGCCCATCAAACACAAAATGTCTGAGCGCTTCTGTTCTCTGACCACCATCCACTACGTATGTAGTAGTAAGCCCATCTTCTCTTTTTTCTTCTGCAAGAATAATGTTTGGAATGTAAATCCGTTTTGGAGATACAGTACTATAAATCAAATTATTGATCATTTCATTTGACCAACAAAACGCTCTCTGGACTGCCTGATCAACAGTAATAACTTCCTCATCAATACTATCAACATAAGCTCCTACGCCCATCTGTTCGATTCTGTATTCATCTAACATTAATAATCCCTCCTAAGTATTCTTGTATTTGAGTTGTTTCGGATAGCTTTTAAGCTATCGTTATAGAGTGACTTAGAAATATGTAAATTTTGAAGAATTTCTTCTTCATTAAATCCATCTGCAAGCATATGTAAAATTACACTCTGTACTCGTGATAATTTACTTGTATATTCTCTCATTAATGAAGACATTTCTTGATCATTTTGAAAGACGACATCTTCCACGGTTTTCCCAGATACAAATGTCTCCCAGAGCTGCATTCCATCTTCGTCAATTTGAGAATAAATGGAAATATCAAATACAGGTTTCTCTTTAGGATTACCATCTTTATCGAATTTCTGCTTTCCAGTCTCTTCGTCAATATCTGGAACAAAAACACAGCGTTTTTTACGTTCGATATCTCTTGTATATGTCCAATATTTTCTCCAAATATTTCCATATAAATACGTTTTAAAAGTGCATTTGACATCCGAATTGTATTTAAGTAAACTCGACAGAAAAACTTCTACTGCTAAACTTTCAAGTTCTGCATCATGAAGTGTCGGTAAATCTTGAGATGACTTTTTCTTTTTGTAAATCAAAGTTTTGCAGATTTTTTTAAGCTCGCGCATGTCGTTGTCTAAATACGTTTGCTGGATCTCATCTGCTTCTTCTGGTGTAAGAAATTCTAATTTTTCTCTTTGAGTCTCTGTCAAATATTTGTATCTCATTTTTGCTCACCCTACCCTTCCAATATTTTCATCGCTTCGTCAAATTTTGCAGTTCTTGGTTTATAGTTTTCATATTCTCCATTGCCAGTTTTATTTAATTCAGTTTGCAGTTTTCCAAGAGAGTAATGGTACGTCAATGCATTTTTCATTGTCTGAAGTTTATAGATACATGCTTTCACATGTGCTCGATCAATAAGAATCCGCAAGAACAGATATCCGATTTTAGCAATTCTATGTGCTTGTGGTAATTTTCCATCATGTTTATATGTATAAATAACGAGTGCATGTTTAATATCACTCTCTTCTGAATCAAGCTTAGACAAATATGTACTAAGAGATTCCAACATGTTGCTCAATTCAGATTCATCCCATGCAGCCAAACTTAAAAACTTTGTACACTCATCTTCAATCTGATCGAGTAAGCTCAGATCAACTACAATGTCATTTTCATTTAAAAATACACCTCCATTCCCTTTTGCTTTAGGAGAAACTGTTGGCTTGTTTCCATCCTCTCCAACCATGGAATATCCATTCCGAATCCAACCTAGTTTTTTGCTACGTGCATTCAACAGATTTTTAGCCTGTTTGAATGTAAACTGTTTTGCATTGGATGATTTTGTGGATTCCATGTACTCGCCAGGACGTATTGGATTTTCAATCACCCAATATTTTCCATTTGTGATAATGTAGTACATTTTCTGATCACTCCTTCTTTATTTAATTTTAAAAATAGGTAAACTTAATACAGGTTCTTATCGTTCATCAAATGAATAAGTACCTTTACGTATTGGTTATTCTCCTATTCTGTTTGTGTAAAATTGTGAAATAATAGCGAACTGCTCAAGATAGACTTGCAGAATTGCAAATTAATATGTATAATGAAACTTAAGCAGGACATTGTGCTATTATTCATCTGGACTGCTCCAACAGTTCAGATTCATATGAATATCGCTTGTTTTGCTTGTTATGTACAGGAAGGGATTCACACCATATGCGCTCCAACGCAGGTATGATTCCCTTCTTTTATTTTGTTCAACAAAATTATAATACATCGAACTAATGTTCTTGTCAATATGTTTTCGAACATTTGTTTGCGCTACTATAATTTTGTCTTTCCTTATATTTCCATTTTATACCTCTTGACATGTATATTCTAGCGGTAAATATTTCCATTTCATTCCTTTAAATGTGGTAAAATAATGTCATGCATAATACCTTCTCGATTGATGTGTTCGATATCTTGTATCGTAGAATATAATTGCATATGCTCGATTATTTCATCTCTGTTAAGGAAAATAGTTTTTGCTTTTTTAATTAATTTACACCCTTCTGCAGGTGTAGTTATTTTTTTACTTTCTTCATTTTGATCATAATCAATTGTATAAATAAGAATTTTGTACTTCTTGTTCTTTTTTTCAAGTTCTTTCATTTTCTGCATCGCTTGGTTGTAATCAGAGTATTCATATGCTTCTATCATCTTGTCATCCCTCCATTAATAATGTCTGTAAACTAATCTGCATTGCTCTGTTCACTTCTTTTTGCTTTTTGGGACTAATCTCTCCGATCTTATCCAACAATCTAGCTTTATCTATTGTTTTAATTTGTTCACATGTTACTAACGAATCGGAACTTAATCCATTCAACGCATCTTTTTCCAAAATGACATGAGTAGGAAGATTGGGCTTCCTTTTTGATGTGATTGCCACGACTATGGTTGTTGGAGAATGTTTATTCCCAATGTTATTTTGGACAACAAGTGCTGGGCGTTTTCCGCCTTGTTCAGATCCTTTCGTTTTCCCGAAATCTACCCAATAGATTTCACCACGTTTAATTTCGCCACAATGTACATCCATACCCGGTTCCTCCTTTCTCTCTTGTTTTCTTACGTTGAACTCATTATATCAACATATCTTTAACATGTCAATACTTAATGTAAATATATCTTTATTATTTTTGCTATTATATCGCAATTTATCTTTATTTATATAAATATGTCTTTATAGATTTTCTTATTTAATTATGTTATAATCATTGACACGGAGGTGCAATATGATTAAATTAGATATTCAACATTTAATATTGAGTAAATATAAAAACCAAGCTGCATTCGCAGAAGCTACTGATCTCTCTTTACCATCAGTGTCAAAAATTTGTTCTGGTAATATGGCAAGCATTCGCTTTGAAACTCTTGAAAAAATTTGTGAAGCATTAGAATGCACCCCGAACGATCTACTTACTTCCGATAAAAACGAATGGGATACAAAAATCCCATCACATGTTACAGAATATATCGATCGAATGGAACATATCTCGCAAGAAATCCAGGATGCGAATTTCCGTTATAGAGCTGCAGCATATCATAAAAAAAGCGATGACTAAACCAGCCATCGCTTTCTTATTGCTCATATTCAGATCCACTCAAATCCATTCGAAAATTGATTTCTTGTATGCACCACCAATATAATTTTTCTGCATCCTCATTATCTTTCCGATCTCGATCCGTGAAAATCATTAATTCTATTACATTCTCTTCTGACATATTTCTCAAATCTGCAGGTGTTACTGTATAATCCAAATATTTTGGAATCATTTTTCTTTCACACCGTTTCGTTTTAATATTTCTGTTACTTGAGACACGGGAATGCAAAATCTTCTGGAAACTGCTTTCTTATCATGATATTTCTCGAAATCTTCTAATACATCTTTATCTGTCCACTCTAATTGGACTGGTGCGTTCATATAATTTTCCATCGTTCTCTCCTTTTGAAATGTCTGATTCATTAATTGAAAACAAATTGAAAATCTTTATCGTTTATTTCACATGTAATGAGTTCTTTGTTGTTGTCAAGAATATCTACAACAGCACTTTCATATCTTGAATAAGCTGCTGTACATTCATATTCTTTACCTTCCGTAAAATGTTCATCGGTTTTTCTACAAATAGCCTTATTGTTCATCTTATCCCTCCGTTTGAAACCATTCCAACATAGTCTTTAAATTCTCCAAAGCTCATTGTAATTACTTTTACATTTTTCATATCGATCACTTTACCTTTCTAAATATTTTGTTGGCACTTCTTTGGTTAACCAAACATTATTCACAGACAAATAAAATTTATATCCATCTCTATGCATCTGGCCAGATGCCACCTGATACACAACTTCTTTTCCGTGTCTTTGTCCGACTTTTTCTGCAGTATCAACGTCACTTGAAAGATGAACATATAACCGGCTTTTTGGAATTAACCCAATCTGATCGATTGACACTACGTATTTTTCGCCAGTTCCATGATATAAAAATTCTGGTGGCTGTTTCTCTTCTAACTCTACATCTACAGGAATCGAATGTCCTTGGTTGCATCTGATCAGTGTTTTATCTTCATTAAAAGAGTATCTTCCCTTCGAATCTGTTTCCACGATCTCGTACAGATGATCCAGATCGAATCCAGGATTGTCTTTCCTAATCCCGTCAATCAGTTCGACGACATTAGCCCACCCATGTTCATCCAAAGTAATGTCAATTGCTTCTGGTTTATGTCTGAGAATCAAACACATGTATTTACTAATATTTTCTAAGTTCATGCTTTTACTTCCTTTTATTTAATTTTATTTTTCAGATGCCAAACAAAATCTTTTGAATCAAGTAATGAACCTTCAAACAATTTTTCGCCTTCAGCTTCATAAATTCTCAACGATCCATCAAAACCAACCACAACATATTTTCCGTTATATTTTTCCATGTCAATCAGTTTCCATTCAAGTGCTTGATACTGAGTTCCATCTTCCATCGCATCTGCATATCCATCATATGTAAATAACGGAATGTCAAGCATATAAATTATATTATCCATATTTTGTTTCTTCCTTTTGTTGTCTATATTAATTATTATACTGTTTCTATATTTATTACTTCTAATAAATTATCTTCCAGCCATTCGCAAATATCTTGTACTACTGCATAAGTATCTTCGTATCCATAAGAGGCATTGCTCCAGGTATAACAATCATTATATTCGTCAAACCAGATTTCTACAGATTCTCCATTTGACAAATCAAGTCTAATGGAAATTTTATCTTCTTGCTCTTCTGCATATCCCATTTCTTCGACAACATATTTGTTAATATCTGCTTCAGTCACAACATTTCACCTGCCTTCTGAAAACAATCTTTCATTATCTCTCTATAATTGCAAAGATTAGCCAAACATTTTTAATTCTGGCATATGCTTTTGAATAGCGTTACTTCCAATATTTTCCCAATCAATTTTATTTTCTGGATTAAATAAAATTTCTCTTAATACAGAAGCTCCTCCTTGGTCATTCATTTTATTTAAAATCTCCACAGCTATAATATTTTTCACTTCTGATTCTCTCATAATCTACACCTCCTTAGTGAAGTCTTTCATCTACTCTCTAATTGTTTTATAATAACTTCCGAACCAGACATGTACAGGAGGATTTTTCGCCCATGGCATTAAAGAACCACTTACCATTTCCCTAACCTGACCAGAATCATTCCATCCATTTGATTCCATTTCTTTTTTATGTTCCATTCTTTCTTCTTCTGAGTCGTAATAATACTGTTCTATAAGCTCTGTGTACTTATCTACGCAGTTATCTCCATCCCACACAAATTTTGTTGTATTATCTTTCATTTTAATTCTTTTCATATAATCATCCCACTTTTCCATTGAAAGCAATCATTAATTAATTCCAATTATTGCAATAGAAATCATCATCTACAACTTTTCCATTCTGCTCCATACAATGAAGAGTATCTCCATCGAGATCCCCTTCTTCTGGAAAACTATTACTGCAAGATAAACAATCTCTTATCACAGATAAATTTTCAAATTGACCACAAGCCACAAAATTTCCGTCAAGACCTAATTGTTTATTAACACTTGCAAATTCACAATCATCTTTAAAATATTTACAATCCTTACATTTATTCACGTAAACATCTCCATTCTTCCATTTAAGACAATCTTTCATTGCTCACATATTCTCAACACATTTCATAAATGTTTTAGTTTCCATATCAAATGGATTGCAATCATAGTAAAAAAGACATTTTGTAAAGTTCTCTGTACACTGTAATATAAGCGTATCAATATCTGTTGTATTTGAGTCAAATAATTCAATGTCAGCTCCAAATACTTTACAAATATGTTCTTTCTTATTTTCGTCCTCTGTTATAACCAGCTCCCAGAATTTTCCTTCTGGATAAGTATTTAAAATAAATCCTTTTCTTTTTAACAAGTCATTATAATTCAAATTTTCACCTCTATTTAAAAAACGTCTGGCACATTTAAATATTTTTCTACTACTTCATTATCAAAGAAACATTCATGTTCCATATCATCATTAGAATAAATTGTCACACCAAATGTTTCTTGAATAAAACAATACCAAAAACCTTTTCTGAAAAGATAATTTTCTCCATCATTAGAATATTTATCCTGTTTCATTTGAGTCATATGTTTTTTCAATTCATTTCTTAATATTTCAATATCTGTAATATTATCTAAGTCCATTTGTTCACCTCATCACCTAACGAAAGCAATTTTTCATTATGTCACATTGCAGCAACTTCTTCATAAAACGAGGAAAAACTATTCTTATATTTTTCTTTAAAATCTTCTTTAAATGTTTTGTCAACAAATTCCATCATCTGATTTTTATCCGCCCTAAATATAGCGTTAAATATAGGATACAGTTCTAACCAGTCAGTCATTAAAGCATAGTATTCACCATTTCTTTCAAAGGCGCATTTATATCCTACTTTATTGAACAATGTCAGAATAGAATTTGCAGATAAGCTTTGACTAAAATTTTCTTTGATCCAACTTAAATCTTTTTGTTGTTCTTTTACTCGATTGCATTTTATTTTTAACTGATTTATCAGTTCAACACTTCCTTCTTCAACAAATTTTAAACAATCTTCATTCCACCAAGAAGAACTACCACCCGTTTCCATATCCATAATTGAGTATCCACCGTAACAAGTTCCGTCACCATATTTTTCTCCATATGAATACTCTATTACATACAACTTTCCTATATCATTTCGTGATTCATTTAAACTACCATGCCAATAAGTATCAATTTTTCTAACAATATTACCTGACTTAAAACTCATACGATCATCTCCCATTTTCTCTTGAAATCGTCATTTCTTCTGCTCGTCAATTAAATCCAATACTTCGCATAAAGCCTTATATCTGCCTTCTTCTAAGTCATTCATATTGCGATTTTTTGTTTCATTTTCTAAATCCTCAATAAGCTGCTCGATTTTAATTCTTAATTCGTCCACTGTTATACCTCCAATTCTCTTTCTAATCTCTTCGTTACTTGAACACTTCTGCAACTGATTTATTGAAACATGTCGCTGTTCAATATAACCATCTTCCATTTCAAAATCAACATCTGCTTCCTCGTTTGGATTTTCCCATGCATAATCTACAAATATTCCAAACAATTTTAAATTTTTGTGAAACACTTTATCACCTTTTTTAAATTCCATTAATGTCACCTCTTCCAATCTTCCGAGTAAATCATTTATTTATCCTTAATTTTTCTGCAAATCCATACAGAAATTCAGCCATATTTTTATGACCTGCCTCATCTTGTATTAACTATCAACTTAGTTATTTTTTACATAATCCCACGAGATTTCTTCTGGCGCATTCTCTTCACATTCGAATACCGTAACATAGCAATACCCATCTCCGATAAGCTGCTGTGCGTTCGCTTTACATTCATCAAGATTATTAAAATCTCCTAGAATATAAGGCTGACCCATAAAATCGTTTCCATCTTTTTCCTTGTATGCAATCAGATATATCATCTAAACTTTTCTCCTTACTTCTTCACTCCGATCGGTCACGTCTAAATAATAATCGGTACATTCTTCAACTTCAAAATCGTTACTTCCAGGATTATCCCACTCACTTTTCGGAAGCCATCCGCAGCCTTTGCAACTATTTAAATCTTCATTATTAGAAAGCCAAATTATATCACCAATATTAAATGTACCATCTGAACTTGCCTTTGTCACTTTGTACAATTTCAATTTTTCCATATTATCACCATTTGAAAGTTAAATTTCATTACCATTTGACAATCCATTTTAATTTTCCGTTTACAAACTGATATGTATTGTTTCCAACTGTCAGAAAATCATATTTATATTTTTTATTATTCATAAGTACCTCTTTATTTTAATGCATCAAGATTTCTCTTATAATTACGTTCTACTCTACCCCATAACTCTTTCAACTCTCTATCTGTTTTATCTTTAAAGAAATTTTTCAAAAATAATCATCTCCTATCATAAAAATTAAATCTTAGATTTCCTCGTACCCTAAAAACTTTAGGCAATGTACAAATCCGTCAATTTCATTTTCTTGAACCATTTCTTTTCGTTCATATCCATCGTCATTTATGTAAATTGCATAATAGTCACAAATTTTCATTTTAATATAGAAAGTTTGTTCCATATCAACTACTCCTTCCGTAGTAAACTTAGATTTTATGGGATTTTACATAATCCCAAGTTACATTATTCAAGATGTGTAATTTTTATTAAAGGGAATTATAATACTTAATAATATCTGCATCTGTAGCATAATAATCCTCCCAGCCTAGAACAGTATAAGATTTACCATTTTTAATATCAAATACAATTCCCTGAACTTCTTCTTTTGTTAACTTATATAAGCACTTAAATGTAATCATATTCATATCTCCTAACGAAACCTAGATTTCTTATGCTACTTCTCATCCAATACAACCATTTTGTTTTCAT